>WBZQ01000178.1_pt1 | contig 57905 bp, 52 predicted proteins | sample 5204251 | NCBI WGS metagenome assembly WBZQ01 (sample SAMN12412402, study PRJNA552823) | activated sludge metagenome | isolation source: activated sludge from nitrification reactor of wastewater treatment plant... | place: USA: Virginia | collected 2017-09
CTACGAGCTTCGCCTTGCAGAAGAAGCCATGTCGAGCAAGGTGAGAAAGCACATTGAGCAAAGCAGGGAATCACGTGTATCGGCCTAAGGTCCATGTACGGGAAGAGTAGCGTGCTTAACTGCGTTTCATCGCTCGACGTAACCGACCGACTTCAATAGGAGGTACGAAGATGCGGACCAGGTCAGCGCGTAGTAAAAAGTTGGACCTTCGATTAAGTTCTGCAGATAAACGGATACTGGAAGCTGCTGCCTCTATATCCAATTGTTCCGTGAGTGAGTTTGTCCGGGACAGTGCCTTGTCTCGTGCTCATGAAATGCTGGCTGATCGGCGCATGTTCCTATTGAGTCAGTCCAAGTGGGCTGAGTTTCAATCCTCCCTGGATGCTCCAACTCGCCATAACCCCCGTATGCAGCGTCTCCTGATCGAGCCGGGATTCTTTGACGCTGATCCATCTTCCACAGCATCAGGTAAGCACTGACCCCGACTATAGAAAAAATCGGCGGTATCACGCCGTTGAGGCGTTCGATTGTGGCCGGGACGAATTCAATGGTCCATGTCAAAGACGAGGCGGCGAGAAGATTTTACGCGCATGTGGATTTCCTTCCTTCGCCAAGCGACCCGTTGCATCTCTGCATGCTTCTGAAAGACGCTCGTAGGATTGTCTCCTGAACCTCCGCACTCGATAGTCAAGAGCGGTTCAGCCTGCAGCTCGTTTAGGTTTATTCAGGTTCTCATATAACAAGTTGGTCTTGTTAAATCAGAACATATATAAACTTTCCTGTTGCAGAAGGTTTACTATTGCGCTATTTTAACAAGCATGGCTAGTGCTCCGAGTAGCAAAATAAACCAGCTCCTCAAGAAATGGCCCACCGGCGCGGTGGCGGTATTATCCTGGCTGGAACAACAAGGGGTCTATCAGCAACTCATTCATGAATATGAAAAAACCTCCTGGGTACGGCGGATTGGCCGTGGCGCCTATGTCAGGGAGGGCGATAAGGTTGAGTGGCCCGGTGGTCTCTATGCACTCCAGGAGCAGCTCGGCCTTTCCATCCATGCAGGAGGAAAAACGGCGCTGTCCATGCAGGGATATGCCCATTACATGCCGATGGGGCAAGGTACGACGGTCGTGTTGTTCGGTCCTCCCAACGTCAAGCTCCCGCTGTGGTTCAAGCAGTATCGCTGGGGTGTCAAGATCCGGTATACGACGACCAATTTGTTCCTCAGTAAGGGCGAGCACGGTTTGACACAAAAAGAGATGGGCTTCTACTCGGTCACTGTGGCGACACCTGAGCGGGCCATACTGGAAGTCCTCTATGAGGTACCGAAAAGAGAATCGTACGAAGAAGCCACGCTGCTGATGGAGGGGCTCACGACATTACGTCCACGATTGGTGCAGGCACTGCTCGAACACTGCGCCTCGGTGAAGGTCAAGCGACTGTTCATGGTATTGGCAGAACGCTGCAACCACGCCTGGGTGAACAAGCTGGACATGTCACATGTGGAGTTCGGCAAGGGGAAGCGCATGCTGCTCAAGGGAGGACGGTTTGACTCCAAGTACCGCATCACGGTGCCGGAGAGCCGGACGTGAAAGACAGCCGATACTTTAACCAAGTGGAGTTGATGCTGAACACGATCCCACACGTCACAGCGGAACCAGGCTTTGCCCTGAAAGGCGGGACGGCAATCAATCTGTTTGTACGGGACATGCCGCGGCTGTCCGTGGACATTGATTTGACGTATCTGCCGGTGGAGGAACCCCGTGATGTCGCATTGAACAGGATCAGTGAAGCGCTCCGCCGTATCGCGGCGGCGATCAAGACGGTCATCCCAGGCGTGAAGGTGCAGGAGAGCCAGGCACGGGAATCCAAGCGAATCGCAAAGCTCGTGGTGGCATCCAGCCAGACCAGAATCAAAATCGAGCCGAACGAGGTGATTCGAGGAACGGTCTATCCGGTTGAAGAACGCGAGTTGACCGAGCGCGCAGAGGAGATGTTTGAGCGTTCAGTCACGGCACGCGTCCTCTCAATCCCCGATCTCTATGGAGGCAAGGTCTGTGCAGCGTTAGACCGCCAACACCCACGGGACCTTTTTGATGTGAAAATGCTTCTGGAGCACGAGGGGGTGACGGACGAGATACGCAAAGCATTCATCGTGTATCTTGCCAGCCACGATCGGCCTATCAGTGAATTGCTCGATCCCACACGGAAAGACATACGACGGATCTATGAGAACGAGTTCGCGGGCATGGCGGTAGACGAGATCGCATATGAAGATTTGATCGCCGCTAGGGAGACGCTCATTGAGACGGTCAAGAACGCATTGACTGACAACGAGAAGACCTTTCTCATTTCGCTCAAAGAAGGGCAACCGAAGTGGACCCTCATGGGTATCGAGGGTATTGAGAAGTTCCCTGCGGTTCAATGGAAATTGAGGAACATTCGGCACATGAGTGAGGAGAAACGCGCTGAGTCCTTAGAGAAGCTCAGAAGAGTACTCGAAGCGTAATTGAGAAGACGAGGCGTGGCAACAAAGAGGGCACTCCGATGTGCTCCCGCAGCTGGCTGAGTTCACATGATCACGTGACTCTTCGCAGGGTGAAGAAGGCTTGCAAGGTACCGGTATCAGGTATGCACAGTAGACTGGTTGGTTGAGAAATGAATCGAAATCATTCCGAATGACGAAGGAGGTTTCGTATGATTCGCATGCTATGCGCGCTGCCCTTTGCCCTTCTGGCGGGTGCTATGATCGCTGGCTGTGCCGATGATTCTTTGTCGGGGCGGCAACGACTCGCGCCTGGTTATGACAATGTGAATATGGGATCGTCGCAGCCGGGCCAACAGCATCGTTACGACGAACCTCCGCCGGCTTCACAACGTGATCCTTATAGTCGGAGCCAGCCTGGATATTATTAGCAGGGCGCCCTGGCACAGATTCAGGAGATGTGCTGCGCCCCCAGCGTCGGTGAGGGGCGCAACAATCTATTGAACAGAAGCCGGTGTGCACATCCGCTGTGTAAGGCCGGTCAGGATCGGTTTGGCGCTTCAGTGGGGGGGGGAGGACGTGGCATCGTCCCAGACGATGTGCGGATCGAGATTGCCGAGAAGTTCTGCGAGATGACCGGTGACGCCGCGGACCGATGGACGCTAGCCCAGCGCCGACACGGTTTTTAGAGTTCAGCCGCCCTCAAGACTTGCATTCAGCTCTGCGCAGGCCCGTTGCTTCTCCTCGGTTGTTGTTATTAATTACCGAAACTATGTAACATGGTGCAATGGAGAAATCCATGGAAGGTCGGCTCAAGAAGGCGCTGCGCAGCGCAGGCGCGGTGCGCACGCGCGAATTGGAGCAGGTTGGGATTGCCCGTACGCAGATCGTGCGGCTGGTCTCAGCGGGAAAGCTCCAAAGGATCGGGCGCGGGTTGTATGCGCCGGCGGACTATCAGAGCACTGAACACAGCGCACTCGTTGCCGTGGCGAAGCGAGCGCCGAAGGCCGTGTTCTGCCTGCTAACTGCGCTGCGTTTCCATGAGATGACGACGCAATCGCCGTTCGAGGTGTGGATCGCGATTGCAACAACGATCATCCACCCCGCCTCGACGATCCGCCACTGCGGACCGTGCGCTTTTCTGATTCCGCGCTGCGGTATGGTGTGGAACTGAGAAGGGTGGAGGGTGTGGCCCTGCGGATCACGAGCCCGGCGAAGACGGTGGCGGATTGTTTCAAATTTCGGAACAAGGTTGGGCTCGACGTGGCGCTCGATGCTCTTAGGGACGTGCTGCGCGAACGAAAGGCGACGACTGATGATCTATGGCGCTGCGCAAAGGTAAACCGGGTTGCCAATGTGATGCGCCCATACTTGGAGGCGACTGTGTGAAGGCAGACCTTGCCGCCTCCATCCATGCGCGGCTCTCTGCCCGTGCAACGACGCGTGGTGAAGTTTTCCAAGAGGTGCTCACCCGCTACGGTATCGAGCGGTTCCTTTACCGGCTTTCCCTCACCCCTGCGCGCAACACACTATGGCTCAAGGGCGCCCTGCTTTTTGACTTGTGGTTCGACGTACCGCATCGACCGACGCGCGATGCGGATTTTCTGGGGTTCGGATCGGCGGATCAAGACGCGCTGCAATCCGTGGTTCGCGATGCGTGCACGATCGACGTGCCGGACGGCAGGCGCTATGATCCGGCTTCGATACGGGTCCGCGAGATCCGAGAAGATGCGCGTTACGCGGGATTACAGGTCACGCTGACGGGCAGGTTGAAGAACGCACGGTGTCCGGTGCAGCTCGACGTTGGCTATGGCGACGCGGTGACCCCGGGGCCAGAAGAGGCACTCTATCCGACGCTGCTCGACGATCTTCCCGCACCGCGATTGAGGGTGTATCCGCGCGAGACCGTGATGGCGGAAAAGCTGGAGGCGATCGCCACCCTGGGCATAGCCAACAGTCGGATGAAAGATTATTTCGATCTGCGGGCGCTTGCGCGCGAAGGAGCTACCGATCCACGTGTTCTGTCCGAGGCGATTTGAGCAACCTTCGAACGGCGTCGTACGCCGCTACCAGTCGGCATGTTGTTGGGTTTGGACGATCAGTTTGCTCGCGACAAGGTCAAGCAGGTTCAATGGAACGCCTTTCTCGCGAAGAATCGCCTGAAAGGGCCGACCCTCGACGTCGTGGTTCGCGAAGTGCGGGCATTTCTCGAGGCGCCGCTCAGCCAGGCATCGAAATTGGGGGAGAGGCGATGATCGTATTCTCCGAGTCCGTGGTCGACGACCCTGCACGCACCAGGCTCCTAGACTACAACGCTGTATGAAGCACCAACGGCTGGCTGGAACAAATCACGATATTCATCCTTCACCTGCTGCGCTCGACCCGGCGCTCCGGCGGACGCTCATGCGAGTGAACCCCGAGTACTTCGCCTGGTCCCTTGAGACGCAGGAACGCTACCGTGTCAGCATGCCTGAGCAGGATGCGTTCCGTCTCCGTCAGGAGTTGGTCAAGACGCTGTTTGGTCTCCACGCACACACGGACGAAGACCTTGCGAAGATCAGCGACCAGTTCGGCGATGAGGAACATCTGGTGTTCAACCGGGTGCTGTTGCCCGCCGCGGGGGTGGGTGAGGATTTCTTCTTCCTGAATGAATACCTGGACGAAGGTAAGACCCTGCTCGATTTTGACACGCTCTACGAGTACGACTACGACGATCACTGTTTTCAAGAACAGGCGCGCAAGGAGCAGACCTCGGACTACGTGGTCAAACCCTACCGTGGCGCGCTCTACTACGCCTGGGCTCGCCTGTTCATCGATGGCGTCTTTCACTACGCCTCGCTCTGCATGGCGGCCGGCTACGTCTACAGCCGCATCGACGAGTTTGGTCGGGAAAAGGTTGCCACGCTCATTCCCCACCGCTACGTGAACGCCAAGGATCACGGCAAGCGCGAGGGCAAGGGGACGATTTTCAGCCAGCGGCTCGAGGCAGACGGGAAGGAACCACAGGCTGAGGAATTGCAACGGAGGTTCTGGGACTATCTGTCACAACGCTACGACGCCCTCCAGTCCGAGTTTGACGGTTATGCCCGTACAGCCGTCTACATGGAGGATCTCAGCCGCGAGCACGATCCGCACATGAATTTCATCTTTAGCGACAAGGCGGCCTTACAAGCCGTGCGTTTCCGGCACTTCATGCGCGACTGCCGTTCTCTCGTTGCCGATCGTGCAGAACTGGATGAGATCATCAGTCGTGAACACCAGGCAGTCGACGCATACCTGGATGCCGCCTGCCGGGATATTCTTACCAACTTCGATCCTAAGGTCGCCCCATTCCGCAAGAAGAACAAGATCATCATCGCTGACGGTGCCCTCAACGATCTGTTGTGATCAGTCCACGTCTTGTTCACTCGAACAAATGGAATTCTGGTTGTTGCGGTACGATGGGGACGTTCGTCGAGCCAACTGGCAGGCTGGCACTGAACGGCACGCCTCTAGAGCAGATGGTCCGCAATGCCGAGGTCCCGAGCTACTTGTGCCTACGGTTGTGCCAAGTGGCGGACCAATCGGACAGCCGGTTCCTCTTTTATACAGATGTCTCTGAAATCGAAAGAAGGGCAGACACCTCCTCGTGACACTGGCGGCCAGTTGGACGCATTGACATTTGCCTATACAACTGTATACATTGCGAGGTATAATGACACTGCATGCGAACGGCTTTGATTGGGATAAAGGCAATCGTGCCAAATGTGAGAAGCACGGCCTTTTCGTGGCGACGATTGAAGATCTTTTTGCCCGACCATTGGCTGTGTTGCCTGACGAGGCCCACTCACAGCGTGAGAAACGCTTTCGTGCCGTAGGCCACACTGACAAGGGACGTCGTGCTGATCCGACCCATCAGCGCTCGGTACATGCACAAGAAGGAGGTCGACGCGTATGAAAAAGAAAATCCCAACCTTTAAGAGTGACCGCGCGGCGGCTGCGTTCGTCGAAAAAGGCGACCTCACGCAGTATGACTTGTCGGGAGCGCAGTTGACACGCTTTGAGATTAAGCCGAAAGACAAGTCCATCAATCTGCGCCTGTCTGAGGAACTATACGAGGCTGTTCGTAAACGCGCCGCGCGTGCCGGTCTTCCCTATCAACGGTTTATTCGCCTCACGCTTGAACAGGCTGTTGCTCCGAAGTAGTAGGGGAGAGCATCGCATCCACAACTCCACAGTTCGCGGTGTTACCTAAAGAGTCTGGATGAAGACCGCGTCATGGCGGATGGTGTCTGGGCTGCGGTCGTGTGTAGCCCTGGACTTCGACCGTTTTGTTGTGTTTCCCGCTATGCATGAGAGGCGCAACACGATGTTGAGAAGAGGTTGGTGTGCATGTCCTGCCAAGGGACAATCAACCACCGGCTACGGCGGACCCGAATGGGCTACTGTCACGTTCTAGCCATTGGACAATCCACTTACACATGAGTACTACGGAGAATCATCTTTCATTCGTACGACAACTGGCGTATTGGGAAGGTGAGAAAAGCCGGAGAGGTAGCTATGTCTGACCGCATCAGTATTCGTATAGATGCTGGACTGAAGAAGAAGGCCGTGAAAGTCTTTGAGCGACTCGGTCTGACTGAAGCCGAAGCCATCCGTCTCTTTTATGCCCAGGTTGACCTCCAGCAGGGTATCCCCTTTCCGCTCATGATCCCAAACGCGCACACGCGGGACGCTTTTAAAGAAGCGAAGCATCCTGAGAAGCTTCCCTCGTTCAAGAACTTTCGTGCCTTTAGAAGCCACGCGGTCAGGTAAGCCTTGCTTCACATTCCAACCAGACTGGCTTCTCATCTACAGAATTGAAACTGCATTCCTCATGCTCGAACGGAGAGGTACCAATGCCGACCTGTTTGAGTGACGTTGAGTGTGAACACGATCAGACGTCCGTATTAATGGACGGGTAGGCATCTCTCGCGACATGGCTCGCTTTTCATCTCTATTACGGCTCGCTCACGAGGCTGAGCCTGTCGGGCACCTCAACGATTTCGTGCCTCCGATTACATGACAGGTTCCCCGCGGCTTCACCCGGACCGTTCGGTCTTCCACTATGTTCAGCGAGCATCTGACGCATAGTCGGTCGCCTGCTGGCCGACAAGCGCGTCAAGCTCAAGACCGCATCGAAGCCAACCATCTGACCATCTTCCGTCTTGACGAGCAGGCACAAGCTCCTTGTCCGATGAGCACAGGACCTTTTGCCTCGTCCGTGGAATCTGCTCCGCCATGCCGTGCTGGTGATGAGCGGGACCAGCTTGTGGTTTCGGGTCCGGTGCCTGTGCGCATCCGGCCGTCGCCCTGGCTTTCCACCGTCGGGCTGCGTCGATCATGCCCGCGTGCCGCCTCTCAGGCGGCTTCTTTGCTCGGGCATTCCTCTGCATCGCGCCCGCCGGCCCGCCAGTGGCGGCGTCCTCTCTGTCTCCTTTGTCGTCGCTGTGTGGCCTCCACGCCTGGTGAGAGGCCAGCACATCAACTCTAACTCAAGGAGACAACACCATGGCACCTCAAGACAAGAAACCCAAGCCGGTCACCACGCTTCGATGTAGCCGCATCAAGGCAAGCATCTGGAAGGACGAGGGCATGAACGGTTCGTTCTACAACGTAACCGTGGCCCGCTCGTACAAGGGGCAGGATGGAGTCTGGAAGAATTCCGACTCCTTCGGAGTCGCAGACCTTGATGCGCTGATCGTCGTCGCCCAACAGGCGACACGCTGGATTGCGGAGCGATCGGAACGCTGACCGTCACGGGAAGCCTCCGGACTTCGCGCCGGGGGCTTCCTGCATCCGAAGAAAGGAAGGAAGACTATGAAGAGCTATCAGGAATTTGCGAGGCATCTCGATCAGCTGCTTGGCGGTGTCCATGCTGTCCGCATCACGGTGCTGGGCTACATGCCGCTGTCTGTCGAGGAGATTGGATCTAGTGAAGACGGACGCCGGCTGGTGTCGCTGTGCCAGTATGGCGAACAGAACGGCGACCTCATGCGCGATCCCGACATCGTGTTTCTGTTTCACAATGTACCCGATGGCGTGGCAGCCGAACCGGTGTCTTTCCGGAACGACTACTTGGGGATCGTGCAAGAAGTCTATCGGTATGACGAGGCAGGTAAGCGCACCCACGTTGTGCCCTCGCTGAAACAGGAGTTGAAGAAGTTTGCGCAGAGCTGGTTTGCAAATCTGAAGGATCAGGGATTCTTTACCTCGACCGCGGTGCGAGAGATCCTGTCCCCGTGATCTGGTCGATCCATTCAGGGGGCATGATGTGATCACATCATGCCCCCCGTCAAAAAATGAAACTCGGCAGAACAGTAAACCTGTGAGGCTTACTCCTTCATCCCGAGAAAGAGAAAGCTGGTGGTTCTGGCACGGCTGAGGGCGGCACTGTAGAGCCGCTTGGTCGCGGCGTCGTAGAAGGTCACCCCTGTGAGCGTGTCGGTCTCCTGGCGACAGGCGCGACCACCGAATGTCACCGAGGTATGAAACACATTTCCTATTGGCCGAGGAGACAATGTTCCAGCAACGGTGCAGCCATCTGATGAATGACCGGAAAGCCTACCGGTTGCATCTACGGTCACGGTGACCGAATGATTGCCGATACGGACATCGGTATAGGTTCCCGCCACCTGACTCAGATTCGACAGGGTCGCAGAATTCGCATCATACGTACTCGTAAAGCTCTCTTCCTCGCCATTGAAGTACGCGCTCGTTCCCCGAAAGCTCTTGTTCGGCACATAGCTACCACGCATCGTCGCCGCGCGAATGCCCGCGCCTTCCAGATTGAAATCCCTCGTGTTCGAGGAACCGAAAGAGCCGGAGTGCGACGTGCCCGTTCCCTGAACCAGTCCAGCCAGGACGGTGGGATTGTCTGTTGCCGTATAGAACAGCCAATACGAACCGTCATCAGGGACCAGTCCAGCAACGGTGCGACCAGTGGAAGTCGAGCCCGTCCAGCGACCTTCTGCCGAGGTCGCCGAGGGTTGGGGCAGTGAAGACACGTCGCTCTCGCCATACTCCCTGCCACAGGCGACGGGAGCAAACCCACTATTGAAGCAGTTGGTAAAGCTGCCACAGGCCACAAGCCCACTCATCAAGCCGATGACCAGAAGGCTTCGAAGACTGGTTGTCCTGGGCAGGCGCATGGGGGGCTACTCGACACGAGAAGGAAACGCACAGGTTGTGCCCTCTGTCCCAGGATAACAAGAAGATCATCCCCATGAAATGGGGACCTCCCGACCAGCGATTCAGGGATACCTAGCTGGGCGGAGGCTTCACCGACCGGTCGATTCATGGCCCATTTCTGGCGGCCTGTGTGCAGCGTGAACGGTGGATCCGGGGGGGTTGGATCTGTGTAGGCATGGGCACCATGTAAGACCAATTTTAAGAGGTTGCAGGATATGGCTATTGCCCGTAGTTGTCTTACATTATGGGTTTATTGTATCGTTGTGCCCATGTTTTTTGACCCTTCTCTGACGGGAATCAGGGACGGGTCGGTGAGGGGAGTCGGGCGTCTCCATTTGGGTTGGTACAGGTGAGCTGATGGGGCAGAGGGCCAAACGGACGACCACGGTCACGGTGGATCTGGGGGAACTGAAAGCGCCCTGGCAGGCCTGGTGTCAGGACCAGGCCTGCACGCCGAGTCATGCCCTCCAGAACGCCCTTCGTCTAGCCATGGACCGGAGAGCTACCAGGGCTCCGGTGCCTCGGTTGCGTGTCACGCCTCGGAGAGAACGGGCCACGGATCGGATGGAACTCAACCTGACAACCTCAGAGCTTGCCGCCCTGAAGAAGATGGCCGGACATGAAGGCTATCTCCCGACGAAATGGCTGGTGGCGATGATTCGCACCAAGCTGACCGGGCAACCGCATGTCGGCCAGCCGGAGTTGGAACGATTGACCCGCTCGAACCAGCAACTGCTTGCCTTGGGGAGGAACCTGAACCAGATTGCGAAAGTCTTGAACACCTCGCCCCAAAACCGGGATGCATTTCGGGTGGAAGTGATCACCGAACTCTCTCGCGTGATCCGCGCCCACATCGACAAGGTCTCGGATGTCTTGCGCGGGACGGTGGAGCGCTGGCACATCCAATGAGCTCACCTCGGGTCAACATGGATGAGCGATTGGACGAGTGGGGGAGTCGACTGTTCAACGTCACACGAGACACCCCATCACGACCACGTCGTACCGAGCGTACTCCGCTTGGTTCTCCCAAGCCTGTGAGTCCCAGTGGACGGCTTAGCACGCCACAGGCTCGCACCACCTATGTGCGGCAGACCCTGCAGGCGATGGTTCGCCGTTCGCCGCAGGTTATCGTGAAACTCGTCAGGGCGCCGAAAGGGATGAAGGGCATTTCGAACAACCTCACCTACATTTCACGTGATGGGCTCCTTGAGATCGAAGATCAAGACGGCCAGGTGATCAAGGGGAAAGAGGCGGTGGCAGATCTGAAGACCGAATGGCGGGATGGCGGCATGCCGATCGCAGCGGACTCGACCATGCGCGATGCCTTCCATCTTGTCCTCTCCATGCCGACCAGGACCGATCCGCTCTCAGTCCAGCGAGCGGCCCGTGACTTTGCGAAGCGAGAGTTCTCGGGTTTTCAGTACGCGATGGTTCTCCACACGTTCGAGACCGATCCGGATCCGCACCCGTCCCCACACCCACATGTCCACCTGACGGTGAAGGCGGCCGGTCTCGATGGGGTCCGTTTGAATCCGAGAAAACCTGATCTGCAACGCTGGCGAGAGGGGTTTGCGGAGGCCTTGCGGGAACATGGCATTGAGGCCACCACCACGAGCCGGATTCATCGCACCACGCACGAACGGTGGAAGGTTCAGCACCTCCATGATCGGACGACGCAGGCGAAGGTGCTCGATCGCCAGCAACGTCAGACACGTCTGCCGAGGAAACAGCGGGAGGTGATTCACCATTACGAGCAGGTCATGAAGACGCTGGCTCGATCCGAGCGAGGCGAGGATCGACAGCTGGCAGCGGATCTTGTCCGCTATCTGGCAGCACGAAGCCGTACTCCGGGGGCTGAGAAGGAGCGAGGGAAAGACCGTGAACGATGAGAGGAGCTGGCAGTCACGGCACAAGGCGCGACGGGAAAGACGATCGACCACGACGTTTGCGCTGCTCAATGACGCGAATCCAACGTTGGTCCAGAAGATGGTGCGACATCAGCACGATGCGATGACGAAGGTGCATCTTGAAGAAGCGAAGAAGCGACTGGAGGTGCGGATGATGCGGTGATGCAGATGTAGACACGGACGCCAATCCGGTCGGTTAGGAGGCCCACAGGGCCTGGATCGGCACGAGCCAGAGCTTCTCGCTAAACGGGATGACACGATCACCCAGATAGAGCACGATACCGGTGCGGAACTGTTTCTCCAGTTGATCGCGCAGGGCTTGCAATGCCGCGAAGTCAGAGGCCGTCACGGTCGCGCTCGCTTTGACTTCGACACCGGCCACCGAACCGTCGGCTTGTTCAAGCACCACGTCTACTTCCGAACCGCCGGAGGTGCGGAAATGGTAGAGCGTTGCGTGAGGAGCAGCCCAGGACAGCTGTTTGCGCAGTTCGCCCACGACGAAGGTTTCCAGCATCCGTCCCAACAACGCGCGATCGCCGTGAAGCCGTCGGGCGTCGGCACCGATCAGATGGCAGGCCAGCCCGGTATCAACCAGATGCAGCTTGGGGGCCTTGACTAGGCGCTTCCCCAGGTGTGGTGACCAAGCCGGCAGGCGATGCACGAGAAATACCGTTTCCAGCAGGGCCAGATAACGGGTCAAGCTCGTGTGCGGTAGTCCGGCATCCCTACCCACGTCGGCGAGATTTACCAACCCGGCCGTGCGGGTGGCGAGCAATTTGAGCAGGTTGGGCAGCTGGTGCAGCGCATCCACCCGCGCCAGATCGCGCACGTCCCGTTGTAGAATGGTGGAGAGGTAGGACGCAAACCACGCCGACCGTCGATCTTGTGCAGTACGCTGTACAGCTTCCGGGTATCCGCCACGCGTCACTCTGGCTGCAAGATCCGGTGTGGTCGCGGTGAGCTTCATGTTAGCGAGGGTGCCGTCAAGCAGACGGGTCACGAACTGCTCGCGCGTGCCAGCGAGCTCACCCATTGAAAATGGGAAGAGGGGAATGACCTCCATCCGGCCGGCCAGCGATTCGGATAATCGTGGCAGGGTCACCACGTTGGCTGATCCTGTCAACAGAAAGCGACCGGGCTGGCGGCGCGTGTCCACAGACACTTTGATCGCCGGGAAGAGATCCGGGGCCTTCTGGATTTCGTCGAGGACGACTGGACCCTGGAGGTTGCGGATGAAGCCCACCGGATCACTCGCGGCCAGTGCGAGCGTGGCCGCATCATCCAGGGTGAAGTACTCTGCACCGGTCTTCTCAGCCATCGCTCGGGCCAGCGTGGTCTTCCCCGTTTGCCGAGCGCCGTTGAGCAGCACGACCGGCGTGTCGCTCATAGCCGAGTGGATCGCGTGTTCGATGGTTCGCTGGATCATGGAGAGATATTCACCTGTTTGTGGTGAATATGCAAGGTGAATCATCACGTGGTCTTGGCCCATACGAAGCAGGTATTTGATGTCTTGCGTGGGACGGTGGAGTGATCCGCTGGATGAGACTATGGCTTGTTTCGATCGCGGTTGGAATGAGATAACGGAGACTCGAAAGCAACTCTCCACGTGTGCGATTCATCGCATTATTACAGAAGGATTGCTGTTAGGCGGTGTGAAGCAGTCCGGCATCATAGTGGCGCGCAAGCACGTGATTCCAACCTCTTGAGGTCAAACGTCGATTCATTTATGGTAGGCCATTCAGCCTTTTGAAAAAAGCGAATCCTATGCGACATGCTTGGCTAAGGACCATCATAGTTTTCTTCGTAGGAGTCGTCTCGGGGTGCGCTTCTGATCATGGTGCCGGACTGTCCGGACTGCAACTAAAGGATCCTCGAGGGGCCGATCCGTTCGAGGTCGTCAACTGCCTTCTGCCTGGACAAATTCGGCAGTTGGGCACGCAGGTCACCTATGTCACGGCGCGACAGCCTGTAAGAACGACGGCGGAGGACTGTGCCATTCGAGGTGGAGAATATGTCGCCCTCGATCGCGCCGACTATGGGACAGCATTGAAGGTCTGGATGTCGGCGGCGCAGGATGGTGATCCAGACGCGCAATATTATGTAGGCGTGCTCTACGAGAAGGGTGCCGAAGACCAACCTAACTATGTCAAAGCGGCCGACTGGTATCGAAAATCCGCTGATCATGGCGTCAGACGAGCTGCGATGAACCTCGGACGTCTGCATGAACAAGGGTTGGGTGTGACAAAAAGTGATGCAGAGGCCCGTCAATGGTATGCCAAGGCCAATGGCGCTGGAGAGTTGCCAAAGGGTGATTTGGTGGGCCAGGCAGATACGGTGCAGCAAGAACTGGCGGACGCTCGGGCAAGACTGACCGAGCGAATGAGCTTGCTCGAGGATGAGCGTCGGAAGCTGGATCAGCTGAAGCCGCACATGAGCTCGACCGCGCAAGGCATGGCTTCGGCTCAGGCCATTAGCAAGCAAGAACATATCATCCAGGTGCGCCAAGAGGAAGTTGCGAAACTACAGACGAAAGTGGCTGCATTAAAGACCGCCGTTCAACAACAGATAGCGGCAGCACAGCAGGCACCGGCCCAGGATCAGGGATTGCGGGGCCCATCTATTCAGATTATCGACCCCTCCCTGGTGATTACGAGAGGAATCCGTCTTGAAGAAGGTCGTCTTGCGTTGACGATTCCACGCGGTCGTCCCTATCGAGTGACGGGACGTGTCGTCGCAGTAAGCGGAGTTCGAAGTCTTGAGGTCAATGGTGCGCACACCCCGTTTGACGAACAGGGAACATTTGTCATCCAGCTGGACACCTTGAAGGGAGCGGTAAAGGGGGTGCCGGTCGATATTGTGGCGGCCGATCGACAGGGAAAACAGGGCAACAAGAAACTCTTTGTCAATTCTGGAGACACACAGGCCGCTAAAGGCACCGTGTTGTCGACAACCAGTCGTGCCGGCGGATACCACGCCGTGGTGATCGGGAACGATCATTATCGTCAGTGGACGCCCTTGAGTACAGCCGTGGCAGATGCAGAAGCCATGGCAAATGTTCTGCGAGATCGCTATGGGTTTCAGGTGACGGTGTTGAAGGATGCCGACCGAAAGCAAATTCTCAAAACACTCAACGACTATCGAAAGATGCTCTCCGACCAAGATAATTTGCTGGTCTATTACGCCGGACACGGGTTTCTCGAACCAGAAATCGATCGTGGCTACTGGATCCCAGTGGAAGGGGATCTCTTTGACAATAGTGACTGGATTGAATTTCCCGCCGTCACCGATTTACTGGAACTGATTCCGGCGCGACAGATTCTCGTGGTGGCGGATTCGTGCTTTGCCGGAAAATTGACCCGGTCGGCGATGGCTCGTCTTAGTCCAGATGCAGAAGAATCATCCAGGCAAGCGATACTGACATCAATAGCGCAAAAGAAGATCCGCGCGACGTTAACGTCGGGTGGTGCCAAGCCAGTGCTGGATGAAGGTGGGGCCGGGCATTCGGTGTTCGCCACAGCCATGCTGGGCGTCTTATCCGAAAACACTGAGGCACTGGAAACCGAGCGACTGTATTGGACCGTACGTTCGCGTGTGGTTCAAGCAGCCGAACGAATGAAGTTCGAGCAGATTCCTACCTATGGTCCCATTCACATGGCCGGGCACGAAGGCTTCGGTGATTTCGTCTTCGTGCCCGTGGCTGCCTCTACTCGATAAAACGACAACCTGACTGCTTGCACTCTACATCCCCTACAGGGCTGGATGTTTGAGTGGTTTGTCATTACAGCCTAAGTTCAAGAGTGGTGGAATGGTTGGATCAAACCAATATCGTTCAAACGGTGCAAAAGAGTAGATCGTCATCGATCGATTTTGCTCGAGGGTTTTGGATGCGCCACAGACCATGGTCGCATTTGAAAGCGTTTCAGATACTTTAAGCGCAGCGTGACATGTTTGACAAGCAGGCTGAACCACTTTTTTGTAAATGGTGGGATTGTTTGTTGGACTCCCTGGTGGAATGATGTCCTGGTTTTGATCCACACGACCACCCTCATACCAGGTTTCAATTAACTTCTTGGTACGGTCGGTGGTGATGGAGCCCAACTCGGTACTTATCATGCGTTGGTTGAAGGCTTTTACTATTTTATTCGCCTTGTCACGATCCTGGGAAGTACTAAACCTAAAGTTCTCCATATCAAACGGTAGCCAACGAGATTGGAGGTCCGGCCGTCCACTTCCGTCATCCGGGAATTGACCGCCGTAGGCATCTCCTCCGTGGCAGGTCGTGCAGCTGCCAGGTAGAAATTTCTCCCGTCGTCCATCCAGGCTGACGGAAAGCAAGAGCTTTCCCGTCGGGCCGAACGTGTAAAATCGTGTGAAGCCATCCTTGACCTGATAGTCCATAGCCACACACACAATCATCCCGATGCCTTGGCGGGCATTATCAATCGAGAAATTAATGTCGGGCTGCGTTTCGGCTCCAATCTCCTTTGGCCTCCCATCGGGGTCATTGACGTCCAGAGGGCCTGGATAATTGCAGACGTTGTACGCAATGTCACCGTTGCTGTGCTTGATTGCCTGCATATCGCGAGTAAGGTTCAGATCACTCCGATTGACATACTGCAGTATGAGTTCTTGCCCATCATCAGGGTCCGAAGGGATCGTGGAATTACCGTTTGAGAAGGTCGAGAGCTTAAACTTATTTCGCCACTGCGCCAATGTGAGTTGGGCACCAGTGGGAACTCCGTCCGCGGTACAGCCTTCGACGGCTCCGATTGCCTTATAGTACGCACAGGCGCTCTTTCGCGTATCGATACCTTTATAGGTGAAGAAGGCGTCATCGCCAGGGGTATGGATAATTTCCGCGATAAGATCCTCGTCGCTAAATGTTGGAGGGGTCTTATTGACGCTCTTAAAAAGTGTCCTTGGTTTGGGAAGATCGGGTCGAGTATCATCCTCGCTGTTGACGATCATGCTTTCCACGATAGGCCGACGATTCTGAAGTGTGATCAGAGGACGCTTGAGGGCACCAGTAGCTGGCAATGTAAAGCTATCAGAATCACGAATCTCTGCTCCGCAAGAGATGCGGACCTTCGCACTCGTACCGGGTTGATTGGGGACGATGAAGTAATCCCCATAATGGTTGATACGAACACGGGCACTGAGTGGTTCGCCCTGCTCACTGAACAACTGAGCCGATCCAGATTCAGGCTCAAGGAATAGGTTAGGGTCGCTCGAATGAGTAAAAAATTCATTCCGTATTCCACAAAATGTATGGTCGGCCAGCCGAACACTGCCGGCAACTTGCGCTGCGGGTGGAGGAGAAATTTTCCCTTTGAAATAGTCGCTGGCACTTGGGCTTGTGGGGAAAACATTGCTTGCCGAACGGACTCGGGCCTTGTTGTCGGGGGGAAACGTCACTTCAGCTTGACCAGGGATTGTATATTTGACCTCATACTCGCCGTCGGGAACATTGGGGATAAAAAATTGTCCCTTCATATCTGTGACAGCTGACTTTCCATTAGAAAGCCTCACAGTGACACCGGGAAGATACACATTTCTGTTGAATGATTCAGAGAAAACGGACCCCCAGACAAATCCGCGCGCTCCTGTCGGCGTGGGTGGCGTGATGAGTGTTGGAGTTGCGGTTGAGGTGAGAGCCGGTGGGTCAAAGGTGAGACCCGCCGCACGCTGTTCGGTGAAGCCGCCTTTGTTGTCTGAGACCACCACATAAACGAACTGAAGGCCTGACCCTCGTGGCACAGTCCAGTTGGTGGTGTGGGCATCGACATTCTCAATCGTACCGTCTGTCACGGCCCAGCGGTAGTGGAGCTGGTCACGATCCGGATCGTTTGCTTTGACGGAGACCCGTACAGTCGTGCCGGCGCCGGAGGAATCGGGGGGGGCAGCCAAAGAGCTGTCTGACGAATTCTCTCCGCTGCAGGCGGTCAGCATGGAGGTGGTGACCGCTAGCGCAAGGATCTGGCCAATTAAGAACTTCATTCGCTTCAGGTGTAACATGTTGATCTCTCCTCTACGCCAACGCTATGCTCGATATGATCTTGATCTATTAAGTTACCGCTCTTCTTAATTCGCCTGGAAGTAGACACAGAAATCATGAATTAATGCAGAGCTAATGGGTGGTAGGCCCTTATGTATCCCCCCAGGAAAATTGCTTTCCACCTTTAACCCTTTCTTTGAAAGGTTTGGAAAGTCATTTGTTGGCACAAGAACTGGTTCCAATGTATGACAGCCGCTATTCGTACAACCATTGGAGAAAGCTATGGAGGGTGCTGCTCCAAGATCATAAGTAAATTGAGCTGTTATCGTCACAGAAGCGGGCGCACTTGCCAGTTCACCTTCCTTTACAACTAGGGTAGCCTGATAGCTACGCTCTACCTCGGGGATGAAACTGGCTGAAACGGTAGCGGCATTTTTAAGCTTGGCACTGTCGTGGCTAGGTTCCGGGGATAGCGTCCAATTATACGATAGAGAGCTCGGGGGACCATCACGGTCTGTGCTGGCGCTTCCATCGAGAGTAACCGTGCGGCACACCCCAGCATCATTTTGATTATTTCCCGCTCTAGCGATCGGAACATCATTGCTAATTGTGATCATTACTGTCTTTGGTGTGCTATCGTCCGTGCCATCGTTCACGATCAGTTGAGCGACATATGTACCAACGACATCGGCCGTAAAAGTGGGCGACTGGGTATCAGCCTTGGATAGCACGGCTGAGCTGCCCTGGGGAACTGTCAGACTCCAGCTAAATCTGAGCGGGTCGCTGGTGGCAGAGGAGCTTTTACTACCATCCAGGGTAATAAGCGTTCCTGGTCGTGCCGCTTGGCTCGGTCCGGCATCGGCTGTGGGCCTTGGTTTGACTGCTGCCGTGATGGTGACTTCAGCCGCGGGGCTGCTGTTTGTCCCGTCGTTTACCACTAGTTGAAGAACGTAGGGGCCTGACTGATCAGGTGTAAACGATGGTTTTTCCGCTGTCGGGCTGGATAATGTTGAGAGGCTTCCAGATGGCCGGCTGGTAAAGCTCCAACTGAACGTCAATGGCTTACTGTTGGACGAGCGGCTTCTACTCCCATCCAGGGAAACTGGTCGACCGACGAATACGTTCTGGTTATCACCGGCGTCTGCTGTCGGTGGGAGATTCGACTTGGCTGCAATCACGAGCACCGAATTTGGCACACTGGACAGGTTGGTCTGCCGCGCATCCTTGACGATCAGAGTAGCTTCATAGGTGCCTTCGACATCCACGGTCATGGTGGGAATCACGCTCGCGGGGTTGCTCAAAGTCGCGGTGCTGCCCGTTGGCTTGACCAGAGTCCACTCATAGATCAGACCGGTTTGATTCGTATTGGCACTCTTGCTCCCGTTGAGCGTGACAAATGTGCCGACGAATACACTTTGATCAGGACCCGCGTCTGCGCGCAGGTGTGTAGCAGGTCCAGGTGTTGTCGTGCCAGATTCTTCTCCCCCACCTCCTGTGCAGCCAGAGAAAGCCATGAAGGCGGCGATGGAAGCAATGGCATAGGTTGAGCGAAGCAGGTTCATGGCGGTCCCTTTCTATCAGTTGGCTACCGCATCCTTACAGCTCGATGCGCAGCCCAAACGTGCCGGTATAGTTATCGAATTGACTGTTGCCGACCATGGCCCGGAAATTGATAAACGGCTGCCAGCCATTGGGCAGGACGGCGACCAGTCCCGTCCCCACATACGCGTAGTTCCGCACGGGCGCCTCGTTTTGGAAGGCAAATCGCGTAGGGGTTGTTCGCAGATCTTCCGTGAACTGCACGGCGATATGCCGCTGTGAGTTTGCGAACTCGTGAATGTAGTCGGCATTGATCTGGTGCACGAGGACGCCAAATCCTGTGCTGTAGACCGTCGACGCTTGAATACCCGCAGTACTTTGCAAGGAGTGAATGGTCTGTGCGTCGTACCGCAAGCCAATTCCTCCGCCACCGTCTTCTGCATAACTGCCGATTAGGGTTTGGGTGTAGTTGACTCCCACGCGTGGTCCGATGAGATACCGGCCGATATGGTGGTCATACCCGGCGAGAAACCCGGCGCTTGCCACATCACCATTCGAGTTGCTGGAGGCAAACGAACTGACAGTCCGAGGGGGAATCGTACCGCTGATCTGGGCGGTCGCGAGTCGAGCGATCAGATAGTTGTTGCGCGTGTAGCCACCTGTGACCTGAATGAAAGTCCTATCGGACGGAAGGATTTGTGCGAAGGCAAGGCCACCGTAGGAATTGGTACTGAACGTCCCGCCCCCCGTTCGAAAATCTCCGTCTGTATTGGAAAAGTTTCCGACAAGGCCCAGGACAAAGCGCCTGGTGATGCGGTAATCCACACCGGCAGACGCACCGAATATTCTGGATTTGTATCCGTCCTGAAAGGTGGTGATGTCTCGATTCAATGATTCGACCAGACCAGAGGCAAAAAAGCCAAGACCCTTCCATCGACTGGGGCTGTTCATGACCACCGAAGTACCGGACCCTCCACTGATCGCGGTGGCCGTGTAAAACGGCGACGACACATTGAGAGTGCCCATCCCTGCCATCGCCATCAGTCCGAGGGGATTGAATCGGAAAGCAGATGGCTGCGCTGTCGATGTGTCGCGGTCTTCCTGTCGCAGTTCTTCCAGCCGTCCCAGGACAGTACGATTCAAGATCGAGGCCGTGGATCCCTGAAGAGAAGCGGCCCCTCCACCTGCAGAACTTGCTGTCTGTGAGATTGGCAATCGGCAGAGATCTTGAAGGTTTGGTCCAAGCCCTGTGACATCAGGACTAGGAAGGCCTCCAGTGCCCAGAGCTGTACAGTTATTGGCGAGCAGCGCATTGATTTCTTGATCGAGCACCTGCGCTGAGGCTAGCGAGGGAAGAACAATGGAACTCATGAGGACGAATAGTAACGCGATGCTCTTGTCGGCAGACCTGGTCTTCTTCATCTCTATGGCTCCTCAGCAAGTACGTCAGTGGGGCAGGCTCCATCTCAATTGTTCTCACTGCCATCTCAGTAGGAACGCCTTACATAGTTCACCGGATGACGCATTTGCAAGAGAACTTTCATGGTTCTTAAAAGTTGTTCTCATTACACGATCGTTCAGCCTTAGAACGTGTACACACCCAATCATGCGAACGAAACCCTAAGCAAGAAGAGTGCTCGTCCTTGATCAACCCACTGAGCAACTCCATGTCAGTTGATTTGGTTGGATTTTAGGGAAATAGGAATGCTGTAGAGATGAGAGATGAGGATAGATCCGTTACCCCTGTATCTAAATAGATTCACTGTGATCGTATTGGGCCAAGAATCAACGGAAGCAGCCGCGCTAAGATCGTGGATCTGCATGATTCGGAAAAGATTTCTATCGAGTTCTACTCCCACTCGTTCATGGCATAGATAGTGATAGCTATAAGTAGACACCTTAGAGGTGTCCCATGCTGATGCATCCGTTCGAACAGGCCGGCCTAACCGAGCGGTCTGAATTCGTTAGGTATTTTATGAAATATGGGTTGGAGAGATGTGGGACGCAGGTCAGGTCGTATCGAAATAGATTCACCCTATATGAATCCAAAAGGATTCACCTGTGTATCTAAAAAGATTCGCTTTGCCCATGCCATAGCCATCAATCCCGTTCAGCACTCGTGATGAAAATCAGCACGCAAAGTGGATCGTTGTCTTGATTTATCACACGGGAACGCTTAGTCTGACGCCGCTTTAGCCTACGTATTCATTTGTCACGTATTTTGGATTCAGGACTTCTCTCAGTCTGGTCACATGAGCCCCCTGTGGGCCCTACGGTATGTGGTGTATGCGTAACTGATTGCTGAACATTAGAGGCGCTGGTTCCATGTCCGACACAGAGTCTTCGACCTTAAACTGGAATGAGTTCTGCCTGCTCCTTGATCGGTCCTGGTGCGAGCCTGCACGCTCGAACGCAGCGGAACGACTGCCGCATCGACTCCTGGCCTCTACTCGGTCTTTCTTTGAAGCTGACGTCAGGAAACAAGAGCTTGAGGCCTGGTGTCTGAAACTCAGTGGGCTGCGTGAGTTGTGTGTCTGTCTGGCTGATGAACATGAACAGGTCCGGCGTGCCCGTGGGGTGATTGACCCAGAGCAAATTATTGTCCGGTTTTCTGAGGGGCCCGTGAGCCTGCTGCCGATGTGCTGGAGGGCAACCGTGTCGTTGGAACCAAGGGACCAGCACCATCCTCCTACATATGAAAATATGCCTATTCAGATGGCGGAAGATCTCACGACATTTCCTGCGAGCACGAACCTTGCTTATGCCTCACGACAGGTCAGGGAATGGCCGATGGGAAGAACCATCTCGGCAACAGTCCTCGTGCAAGCGGTGGATCAGATTCCGGAGGACGATCCGGCTCACATCAGAGGGTTGATTCGCGTGCATGTCATCGACGAGAACCTCCAGGCAACAGCATTTTCTGATCGGGATGTCTTTCGAATGGCACTGCCGCTTGGCGAGCATCGAGGACCTTGTGTGGAGATCTGGACCAGAAAAGTGGAGTCTCCCGAGCGCGGGATCATCGTGACCGGTCAGACCGACCTCCTGTCGCCCGATGAATGGAAGATGTTAACCCGCGCGGTCGGGATGGCACGGTCTTCCGTGGACATTGGCGTGTATCGGGCGGTGTCCCCGGCGGACGATGTGTACAGTTGCGGCATGTTGCTGTTGCGGGCGCTTCTGGGAACGGATGAGGTGCGCTGGACTCGTGCCTGCGAACAGCTGCCTTTAATTGTGGAGGGGCTGCGGCCGGTCGTTCAAGGGCTTGACGAGGACGATCATTATGCCATCCATGTGCGGATCAAGGAGCGCGTTCGAGAATCCAGCGACTGTTTCGAAGCCAGAGGAGGAATTCCTGAGGCGCTCTGGTGGGATGCGGTGGTGGCCCTGTTTCGAGCCTGTTCCAACATACGAGGATTTAGTGCTGCGAGCGATTCGGTGACCTACGATCCGAGTCCCGCGCGAAGATTGGCGAAGGCCCTTGAGTCGCTTGCGAGGCGTGTTCGCAGCGAACTCTTCGAAGCCGATGAGCGCGACGAGATGGTGCTGCGTGCATGCGAGCGAGCGATGGACCGCTGTGCGGCTGGTGTTTCGTGACGGCATGCGTTGCACGCTGATTCTGCAATGGGTGGATGAGGGACGTGAACGGACTGCTGAGCGCACGTTCGATCACAGTCGAATCACGATCGGGCGAGGAGAGGGGAATACGTGCGTATTGAAAGATCCGACGCGGATGATTTCCACCAAGCATGCCGAAATCTCTGGAACGCAGGGAGTCTGGAGCCTGTGCGACGTGGGAAGCACCAACGGAACCATGCTGAACGGAGTACGAATTGTTCCGAAACAGGAGCATGTGCTGCATGACGGAGATCGGATTGCAGTCGGCCAGTATCACCTGTCGTTTCATTGCGCCACCCGACCGGCGACATCGCAGGCTCAGGCTTCCCCTGTGGCGCCTGCCCTCCCATCCACTGAGGGGTCGGCCACAGACTCAGAGCGGCTCTGCTATCTCTTGCACCGCGCCTATGGAGAGTACGACCCCGCTTCCGGCATCGATTTGGATCGCCATCTCGATGATGTGCTGCATCGGGCCATCGAGGGGTATGACGGCCGTCGGGCTCGAACGACGCTGCAAGTCCTGCGCGCGGTTCTGGGTCGCCCAACGAATCAGTCGGACGACATGCCTAGGCGACCACCGGCTCAGCACATCTCGGTCGAACACCCACGTCAGCCAAGTCTCGACCGCCAACCACTCTCCGTCGATGCCGCAAGAAGGGTCGTCGAACAGCTCGCGTTGTCCGGGCGCAGGCTTACCCCAGAACAACTGGCTGCGCAGCTTACCTCCGTGCTTCACGTCGTCTGTGTTGGGTTGGCGGATGCGGTCCGGGGGCGTCGAACGTTTCAGAAAGAGTTTGAAGTCGAGGCGACTCGGATATTGGCCCGAACGCCGAATCCCATCAATGCTGCGGAGAATGCCGAGGAAGTCGCCACGATTCTGCTGGATCCTCGATCGAAGGGACTGTCGAATGACCAAGCGATGGCAAGCCTTTCAGAGGTCTTTCAGGATCTCACGCTGCATCAGCTCGGACTCATGGCCGGCTTTCGTGAGTGCATTCGTGGCCTTCTTAAAGAGTTGGACCCTGAGCGCGTGGAAAAGGGCGCGGACAATCGAACAAAAGGGAAAGGTATCGGGCTACTGGGCGGCGGAGCTGTTCGTACCGAGGCTGCCGCCTGGCGCCGGTACAAGGACAAGCATCGGCAGTTAAGCGAAGAGGAGGTAAAAGTCTTTGAGCGGATCCTGGCGCCTCATTTTTCAAAAGGATATTTGTCGGTGCATACCACGCGGCAGCGCGCTTAACGCCGGTATCCTGTGTCTCATCGCGCTCATGCTCTGTATGGGCTGCAGCAGTGATACCAAGAAATGGCGGGTACAGCTGGTGCCGACGAACGCGATCAATCAGGACGATGCCGGGGCGCCCCTTCCCGTCGTGGTGCGCGTGTATCAGCTGAAGGGAAAAGAGCGGTTTCAACAAGCGACGTTTAAGGCGCTCTGGAAAGGCGACAAAGAGGTGCTGGGAGAGGATCTGGTGGACCGAAAGGAACTGATCGTCTATCCCGAAAAAAAAGCCGACCTCTACATCGATCTCGATGTCAAGCATGGTGCGACCCACATCGGAATCATGGGTCTGTTTCGGCAGCCACAGGTGGAAGGATGGCGGCAGGTTGCGGAAGCCACGTCGTCCGCATTGAATCCGCTGACTCCTAAAGTGAAAGTGTATGTCGATCGCAATACCATGAAGCTCGACGACTAACGACGAAGGAAGACCTCGAAACTATGACAATGAATCGCACCGTGGTGTGGAGCGAGGGCCTGTTGCTGACCCCACAGCACTTTCAGCAATGGGACCGGCATCTGGAAGGACTGATCGCAGAGCGGTTCAGAATCCATGATCCCTTTGCCTGGGGACTGACCGACCTGGATCTCGATCACGACGGTCTGGCCAACGGGCGATTCACCTTGCTGAAATGCCGTCTGGTGTTGCCGGATGGGCTGGTGATCGACATCCCGGATGAAGACGGAGCGCCGCAGACCAGAGTCTTCACGGAGCTCTTTTATCCGACCTTGGAGAGTCTCAACGTGTTTTTAGGGCTTCCGGTTGAACGATCGGACAGTATGACCTGCCAACTCGGCAAGGAGTCCGGCTCGAGGCAGACACGCTTTCTCGCGGAACACATCGAAGTCATCGACAACACGACAGGAGACAATCCTCGTGAAGTGCTCGTCGCAAAGAAAAACCTCCGGATCTTCTTCAGTGGAGAAGAAGCGGCCGACACCGCGGCTGTGAAGATCGGTGAATTGGTTCGGCTTCCGACCGGTGCTGTGGGCCTGCGAGATACCTATATCCCGCCCTGTCTGTGGGTGAGCGCCTCGCCCTATTTGCTGCGGCTCCTGCGGGGACTCATCGAGTTGCTGACGGCCAAGCGAGCGACCTTCTCGGACGCCCAGCGCGGCGTGCTGGAGCTGATCGGAACAGATCTGGGTAAATTGATGTTGGTCACGGCCGTGTCGACGCACTTGCCGGTGTTACAGCACTTGAGCCAGATCGAACGCGTACATCCGGAGACGCTGTATACGGCGATGGTCCGGCTTGCCGGTCATCTGTCGATTCTCCTGCCACCCGGCGAGACGTCGGAGCTTCCGGCCTATCATCACGAGAATCTGAGTCGATCGTTCGGAGTTCTGGACAAACGTATCCGGTCCATCATCGAGGGTGTCACACCCACACGCTATATCACCATTCCGTTGGAGAACGGCGGCGACAATGTCTGGGTCGGGCGCGTGCCGGAAAACCGGCTCTTTGCGTCGGCGCAGTTCTTCATCATGGTCTCCGGTGAGATGGCGGAAGACCGGGTCCGTCACCTGGTGCCGAATCAAGTCAGGATCGGGTCACCTAGCAAGCTCAAAGAAATCGTGGCCGCCGCTATGCCGGGGGTCAAGCTCTATCATACGCCTCGGCCACCGGTTGCCCTCCCAATGAAAAGCGACACCCAGTACTTCCGACTCGACGATCGAGGTGTCTTTTGGGAGGACATCAAGAAGTCGCAGGTGGTGGCGTTACATGTTCCGGAGAGCGTGCAAAGTGTCCGGGTTCAGCTGGTGGCCGTCAAAGAATAGCAGGTTGCTGAAACATGTGGCTGATACCAAGAACGATTGCTGAAATGTTCCGTACGGTGCGAATGCGAACGTATTGTCAGGATGCTCAAAAAGGCTGTCCGGCAAGGCCGCAGCGAGCGAAGGGGCGAGGAGGTACATACCGAGCTTCGCTTGACCCGCTCGCTTTGATCACATGCGAGCGGAGATGTACTTTGCCTCCAGTGGTTTCTCATACGTTGAGCCTCTGAGCGATGCGAGAACGACGCCGGCGGGATTTTTCAGCATCCTGAATGGAGGAGTCGAGACGTGGCGGAAGAGCGAACCAAACGCATCGCAGAAGCCTTCAGCGACCTATTGATGCTCGGAGCCTATCTCAAGGAGACGAGAGATCTCGGGAGCCCCGATCATCTGCGCACGAGGCTGCATCATCTGTTTCAGCAGGCGGAGGACATGGCGAAGAAGTACGGTGTTGCGTCAGACGTCATCACCCATGCGCGCTATGCCGTCGCCGCCTACATCGACGAGATGATTATCAACTCCCGATGGACCCAACGCGAACAATGGGCATCCCGACCGCTCCAATATGACTTGTTTGGTGAATTTGTGGCCGGGGAGGGATTCTTCAAACGATTGGACAGCATCCGCCGGGGACTCCCGCTCGATCACAATCTCCTGGAACTGTACGGCCTGTGCTTGATCTTCGGATTCGAGGGACAGTATCGCCTGCATGACCGTGAACGGTTGCGTGGGTTGATCGAGGATGTGACCAGAGAGGTGCAGGCCAAACGAGGCGACGCACTGGAGCTCTCGCCTCGCGGGCGACGTCCGGAAGAGCTCATGGAATTGGTGAAGCGTGAAGTGCCCGCCTGGGTCGTGCTGGCGACGAGCGCCGGCATCGTCCTCCTCTTCTATCTCGGCCTCACCTTTCTGGTCAATCAGGATGTCGGTCAGGTGTTGGACCAGCTCAAGAAGCTCCTACAGGAGTCAGCAGCATGAAACGCCTTGTTGCTCTTGTCAAAACGTCGTTGGTGGCGCTGGCACGACAGCCACAGTTGGCCGCGGAAATCGCGGTCGCCTGTCTGATCGCGCTGGTGTGGTTTGCCGGGCCCTGGATCGGGTTGGAGTCAGTCGATGCGCGAGTCCAGGCCATTATTGGCATTGTCGTTCTACGGGCCGGCGTCTACGTGGTTCGACATCTGTTGGCTCGTAAACGGGCAGAGCAGCTGGAAGCATCACTGAGACAGGGAACCCCGCGCGGAAGATCCGATAAGAAGGAAGATCTCGAGGCGGTCCGCATTCAATTCGAGAAGGGAATTGCGGCGCTGAAGGAATCAAAATTGGGGAACGGCAAGGCGGCCCTCTATGCCATGCCGTGGTACATGTTTATCGGCCCGCCGGCGTCCGGGAAAAGCACAGCCCTTCGGCACTCCGGCCTCCAGTTCCCGGCCTTAGGAAGAGATGGACAGGGTCTTCAAGGATTGGGCGGGACCAGAAATTGTGATTGGTGGTTCACCAATGCAGGAGTCCTCCTGGATACGGCCGGTCGGTATGTGACCCAGGCCGATGATCAGGAGGAGTGGCTGGCATTTCTCGATTTGCTCAGGAAGCATCGGGGGCAGAAGCCGCTCAACGGAGTCATTGCGACCATTTCAATTGCCGACGTGATCCAGGGCAGCGATGAAGAGGTTCAGGAGCATGCCAAAAACATGCGGGCCCGTATTGAGGAGCTCATTAAGCGGCTCGGCGTGGTCTGTCCCGTGTATGTCCTGTTTACCAAATGCGACTTGGTCCAAGGCTTCGTCGAATTCTTTGATGAATTGAATCGCACCGAACGAGAACGTGTGTGGGGCTGCACCTTCGCCAAGTCGGACCAGAGCAACAAGACACCCGCCGCCGCATTTCGGAGGGAGTTTGACCGGTTGCTCTCGGTCCTCCAGGAGCGCCGGCTGCCAAGACTGTCGACGACCAGAGGAAGCCTGAAAGTCAACATCTTGGGGTTCCCCCTGCAAATGGCCTCAGCCGGTGATCGACTGGCTCAATTCATCGACACGTTGTTTCAGGGGAATGCCTACCAGGAAAGCCCGTTGTTCCGTGGGTTCTATTTCACCAGTGGGACACAAGAAGGGACTCCGATCGACCGAATTCTCGGGGCGGTCAGTCGAGCCTCGGGATTATCCGACATGAATCTGGGAGCCGTGATTCCGACGGAACCCAAGAGCTATTTTCTCAAAGAACTATTCGCAGACATCATCTTCCCGGACCAACATCTCGTGAGTCCGTCCTCCATGGTGTTTCGTCAGCGGGGGAATCTCCGGGTCGTGGCGCTGGCGCTGTCCGTGGTGTTTGCCCTCGTGACTATTGTCGGACTGTCGATTTCCTTCATCGGCAACAAGCGGCTGTTGAACGGCATCCTGTCGGCCGCCCTTCAGCCTCCTGACTTTTCACTCGACCCGGCGCAATTGCCACACCATATCGACTACATCGGGGAACTGGGTGACCGCTTCAAGGAGCTGCTCGACATCGAGCAGCAGGGTGTGCCGTTGCATCTGGCGGAGTTCTATCAAGGCTATCGCCTGCGAAGCGAGGTCGGTGAAGTGTATGGTCGGTATTTCTCGAAACTGTTTCTCGACGAGACGAAGCGTGAGATGGAGGAGCGGCTGAGACAGGTGGCGTTGAGGTCCGAAGAGGGCGGCGCTCCTCGCGGGGAATATGACGAGCAGTACTCCCTGCTCAAGGCTTATCTGATGCTGGGTGATCCCACACACCTCAAACCGGAGTATTTGCATCGCTTCTTAAATAACTATTGGGGTCACAAGCTGAAAGAGATTTTTCACCAGGAATCGGTTCCGGCGGAACTTCAAGAACGGGTGTCGACGCAGATGTTTCTGTATAGCCAATATCTCGCTCGTGACCAGGGCGAGCGGTTGGCCTTGAATGTTCGACTCGTGAAAGACGTGCAGAGCCAACTGCGGCAGGTCCCGAGGATGCAGCGCATTTATGCGCTCAGCAAGCGTGCAGCTGAAGACTTGGTGAAGCCGTTTACGATCGATCATGTGCTCCAAGGGCCTCTCCAGGGCACCATTACAAGCGAGTATGAGGTGCCCGGAGTTTATACGATCGACGGGTGGAAAGGGCCGTTTCAAGCGAGCGTCGCCAGGATCTTAGAAGAATCCGGGGATGAGGGCTGGATTATCGGAGAACCGGAAGTGGAACTGGCTCAGCTGGACAAGGGAATCAAACGCCAGTATTTCCAAGACTATGTTCGCCACTGGCGAGAATTCCTCCGTTCACTGCGGATGAAAGCCGTTGTTACGCCCAGCAATGTGGATGAACAGCTCAGTCTGCTGGCCTCCGGGGATTCTCCGATCCAGCGCGTCTTTGAGGCGGTGGTGCAGCACACCGTGCCGGGGCCGGAAGGGTTATCCAAATTGCAGGAGACCGCCACCGGCATCCTGGCCAAGATCAAACAACAGCTGGGCATCGAGGGAACCAGTGCGGTCGGTGCCTCGGTGAAGGACACCGAAGAACTGATTCGCCGTTTGGCCGACCCCAACGATTTTTCTGGTTCTGTCACGCTTCGTTTCAAAGGACTGGATCGACTCCTCCACGCTGCCAAGGATGCCAAAGAAGAGGCCCCGTTGATCAAATACCTGACCGACGTCAGGAAGGTGCAGCAAACCGTGCGCCCGATCTTGCGTGCGGAAAGTCCGGCGGCGGATATGAAAGCCCTGGCGGAAAGCCTGGTCGCGGGAAAGCCGAACGATGTTCTTCAGGCCATGAACAGTACGGACGCCCTGTTGCAAAAGCTGGATCCTGAAACCAGAGAGATCGTGACGCCGCTCCTGATCGAGCCCTGGATGATCACGATGAGAGGCGTGTTGGAACGGGCCAAAGCTGAAGCCGCCAAGCGGTGGGAAGCAGAAGTCTATCCCGCCTGCCTGCGCAACGTGGAAGGGCGCTATCCCTTCCGTCAGGTCGGCGGAGATGCCCCGATTGCCGACTTATCGGACGTCTTTCACCCGGAGAACGGCCTGCTGTGGAAATTCTATCAGGCTGAGCTCAAGCCGTTCATTGTTGAAGGTGTGGATCGTTGGGAGCTGAAGCAGTGGGCCAACGTCAGCATGAACCTCTCCGAGGAGTTTCTGAATTCCCTCACCCATGCCCGGTTGCTCTCGGAAAGTTTGTTTCCCCGGGGGAGCATGAGTCCTGGCATCTCGTTTGAGGTCTATCCCCACCCGGTGCTGGGTGGAGTGAAGTCCGCCACGGAGATTCGGCTTGAGGTGGGCGGACAAACCTTGCGGTATCAGAACGGACCGCAGGAGTGGGAAGAGGTGAAGTGGCCGGGCCCCACGCCGGCAGCCGGGGCGTTGCTGCAAGTCCAAGTGAATGGCGCATGGATTACGCGAGAGGTGAAGGATCTGTGGGGACTCTTCCGTCTCATCGAAGCAGGACGGGTGTCGTCCGTTGCAGGGGATGCTCAGTATCGCGTGCAGTGGGACCTTCCGGCGGCGGATGGTCAAGCGGTGAAGGTGCAATACGATCTTCGTACGGCCACCCATAAGAATCCGTTCAGACCAGGCCTGTTCGAGCAGTTCCGCTGTGTCGAGCATCTCTAAGGACATGGAATGAGCGACGTCATTTGTGGGTATTACGGAAAGCTGCCGGTGTTTCCGGAGTTCCTGCGTTTGCACGCCTCCGGTCCAGAACTGCGTTGGTTGGATGAATGGCTACAACAGGGGATCCTGTACGCCAAGAACCAAGAAGGCGCCGCATGGGCGGAACAGATCGCACAGGCCAGTCCCTATGGTTTTTTCTATCTTCCGAGTCAGGAGGGACGTGTCGTGTATGGAGCCATCATGGCGAGTCGGGATAAGGCTGGACGATCATTTCCGTTTCTAAGTTATACACTCCGTGAACGTCAGGACTTCGCCTTCACACCGTGGCTCATCCCTGTCGCAACGGCCGCCTGTATTCATGACCGGACCCTCGCGACCCGCAAGCTGCGAGAAGATCTCAATTGGGACGCCTTCCGACGAGCCGTGGAACAGCAGGTGGTTCAGCAGCCAGATCTCGCCCATGCGATCGAGACATTCAATCGGTTCACACAGTCAACGACGGTTCGCCAGTGGTGGGAAGGAGACGCGACGTGCCTAGGAGAAGCCACCCAACTGGCGGTTGATCAGCTGTTCGCACAAGTGGCGCAGGTGCCATATCGAGACCAAGACAGCATCCGATTTCCGATTGGTCGAGAGGGGACTCCCGGCAATCTCGATCTGGCCTTCTGGTTGCAAGTCTATCTCCAGCGTCAAGGTGGGACCGGGCATCCTCATGCGGGGTTGCTCTGTTTCTGGAAGCGAGATCCATCTCGTGGTACCGCGCTGCTGTCCATTGGCCCTGGGTCACCCAATATCGTGCGTTTTCTTGTGAATCCCGTGGCTCGAGATGATGCATGGTGGGATGTGACGGCCTCACTGTCTGGTCAAGTTCTGGTAAAGACAGAAGGGACCACGCAACCTCCGATGATCGATTTGCAGGATTCACTGATGACGGTTACCCAGCTGATGAGATATCACCTGGAACGAGCCGGGACGACTGTCGAGCGAATGGGGCCAACTGCCATTCGACGCGGTCTATCGACTCTAGCGGTGCTGTAGACCATATGCTTGCATGTGTTACGTATAGTACGTAGGGTCACGGTCGTCCTCTGTGGTCGTTGAGTAGAGCTATGAACGCAAAAGAACTTCTCGAGTCCAGCCAATTGTCAGCCGCTGTAGCTGAGCTGACTCAGCAGGTCAAAGCTCACCCAACCGACACCCATCTCAGGACCTTTCTCTTCGAACTCTTATGCTTCCAGGGGGACTATCAGCGAGCGAGCAAGCAACTCGATGTCATTGGGCTCAAGGATGAAAACACTGGAATTGGGATCGAAATCTACCGAAACCTCCTGCAAGCGGAAGGCACGCGTCGCCGAGTGTTCGACGGGGTGGCGCAGCCGACGTTCTTACTTGATCCGCCTCAACATGTGTTGCATCAGTTGGAGGGCATTGCCTGTGTGCAACAGGGGCGAGCGGGAGATGCCAAGGAAATATTTGCGAAGGCCGAGAGTCTCCGTCCCACCTATTTAGGACGTGTGAATGGGCAGCCATTCTCGTCATTGCGGGATTCAGATGATCGCATCAGTGCCGTCGTAGAGTTATTTATTAATCAGACGTATGCGTGGATACCATTCGAACAGGTACGGGCGCTGAAACTTGATCCCCCAAAACAGTTGCGTGATCTACTCTGGGCTCCCGTATCAGTCGAAATCGAAAATGGGCAGGGGGGAGAAGCCTTCGTACCCGTACTCTATGCCGGGTCAGAGCACGACGATAATGAACAGGTGCGGTTGGGGCGTCTCACGGAATGGATCAACCTCGGAGAGGGGATTGCGGGAGGGGTTGGCCAACGAACGTTCATGATCGACAACGGTGAACGGAGTCTCCTGGAAATTCGGGAGCTCACGATGCATCAGCCGTAATCCCGCGGCGGACCGAGAACTAGGACAGAATATGCCTACTGAAACGACCATTGATATTGATGCCATCCTGAAGCCGATTCCCGGTGGGAATCCAACGGGGAAAGATATCCGAGACAGCAAGGAGTTTGACCTCCTCAAGGAGGCGCGTCGTGAAGAAGAGGTTCTGAGCCAAGGGGATTGGAAGCGCGATGCCAAGACTGCAGACTGGCCCAAGGCTATTCAGACGGCCACGAAAATACTGACGACGCACAGCAAGGATCTTCAGGTTGCAGTCTGGCTGGTTGAAGCCCTGCTCAAGCGGCATGGATTCGGCGGATTGCGGGACGGATTGACCGTGTTGCATGGGCTTCATGAGAAGTTTTGGGATGGGCTCTATCCTGTGATTGAGGACGGCGATGTGGAATTTCGATCAGGCAAACTTGAGGCCCTTAACAAGCTCCTGCCGATTGGGATCAATACGACGCCGTTGATTCGGAGCGGCGACGGATCCCCCTACAGCTATGTGCATTATAAGGAGTCGCAAGAGGTAGAGAATCTCCGGCGGGCCGCCGCCGGTGACTCCGAGAAACGGCGACAGCTTGAAGAAGCGGTCAAGGATGGCAAGCTCGAGGGGGAGAAGTTTGACCGGGCTGTAGCCGGCACGCCGCTCACGCATTGCACCAGTCTGTTAGCGCAATTATCAGAGTGCTGGGCAGCCTATGAGCAGCTTGATCAGGTCTTGAACGAGAAGTATGGGGAAGCCGCACCAAGTCTTCGTGCAGTCAAAGACGCCATCGGTGAGTGCCGATCATTGATGGATGGCATCGTCCGGAAGAAGGGCGGTGTCGGGCTGGGGATGTCGGAGACTGCTCCGGCAGGACAGGACACTGGAACCTCAGGTCCGGTGACGGTCATGGCCGGAGGGATGTCGAGTGGAATCGAGCCGCGCGACCGTGAAGAGGCGCTTCGTCGGTTGGCGGGCGTCGCCGAGTTTTTCCGCAAGACGGAGCCCCACAGCCCCGTGTTTCATTTAGTGCAGCGAGCCGCGAAGTGGGGCACGATGCCGCTTGAAGAATGGTTGCGCGAAGTCATCAAGGACGATTCGGTATTGGGGAGTGTTCGCGAGACGCTCGGAATTAAAGAGGAACGGTCGTAGAAGCCCGGACAGCCGGGCGGTGTCATGGAATCGATCGGGAGTGGTAGGGGCGAAGGACAGCCAGTGGGTACAAGCATGGAGGACTCATTATGGGAAAAGAGAGTACACAGCATAAGTTAGATCGCGTTCGGCCTCCCCGTGTACAAATCACCTACGATGTTGAGACCGGCGGCGCGATCGAAATGAAGGAACTGCCCTTCGTGATGGGTATTATGGCCGACTTGTCAGGGAATCCCGAACAACCGCTGCCTGGCTTGAAAGATCCAAAGCGGAAGTTCGTCGAGATTGATCGGGATAACTTCGATGAAGTCTTGAAGGGCATGACCCCACGTCTGGCCTACAAGGTCGACAGCAAGATCACGAATGACGATTCCAAGATCGGCGTAGAACTGAAATTCAACGGCATCGACGATTTTGGTCCGGAACAGGTGGCCAATCAGGTCGAGCCTCTTCGAAAACTGGTGGAAGTCCGCAAGCAACTCAGTGCTTTACTGGCCAAAGCAGATGGGAACGATCGGCTTGCAGAGAAGCTGCAAGACATCATCAAGGACACAGAGCTTCAACAGAAGATCGGGAAGGAAGCCGGCATCGGAGAGACGAAGGAGGAAGCCAATGGCTGAGGAAGCGAAACAGGCGCAAGCGGGCACCGCAACAACGCTGGAGGCTGGTGGCGTGCTCGACCAGATCATCAGCGAGACCAGAATCGGCAAGGACGATTGGGAACGAGACCAATCCCGTCGACAGATCGCCACTCTTGTGGATGAAGTCATGAAGGGCACCGTCCGGGTGTCCAAAGATCTTGAAGCGACCATTAGTGCACGCATTGCCGATATCGATCGGCTCCTCTCTGCGCAACTGAATGTGATCATGCATGCGCCGGAATTTCAGAAGCTTGAAGCGTCCTGGCGCGGCTTGCATTACTTGGTCATGCAGTCGGAAACGAGTACGATGCTCAAGCTGCGGGTGTTGAACATCAGCAAGAAGGAACTGGGGAAGGATCTTGAAAAGGCTGCAGAGTTCGATCAAAGCGCACTTTTCAAAAAGGTGTATGAGGAAGAATATGGCACGTTCGGCGGCGCTCCCTACGGAGCGTTGGTCGGCGACTTCGAGTTCGGCCGAAACCCCCAGGACATTGCCTTGTTGGAAAAAATCTCGAACGTGGCGGCAGCTGCCCACGCCCCATTCCTGTCTGCCGCGGATCCGGGCCTGATGGGGTTAGAAAATTATACCGACCTCCCCAACCCGCGTGATTTGGCCAAGAAGTTTGAGACACCGGACTATGCGAAGTGGAAATCGTTTCGTGAATCAGAAGACTCACGTTACGTCGGATTGGCATTGCCTCATATTCTCATGCGTCTCCCTTACGGGCCGGACACCGTCCCAACCGAGTCGTTCAACTTCAAAGAAGACGTCGACGGCACCGACCACAGCAAGTATTGCTGGGGCAACGCTGCCTACGCCATGGCGACCCGCCTGACTGATTCCTTTGCCAAGTACGGGTGGTGCGCGACGATTCGGGGTGTCGAGGCCGGTGGAAAAGTCGAGGGATTGCCGACCCATACCTTCCGAACGGACGACGGAGAAATTGCCATGAAATGTCCGACGGAAATCGCCATCACGGACCGGCGAGAGAAGGAGCTCTCCGACCTCGGATTTATGCCGCTGGTCCACTGCAAAGGGACGGACTTCGCGGCCTTCTTCGGCGCACAATCCTGTCAGAAGGCCAAGAAATACGACACCGATGCGGCGAATGCCAATGCTCGGCTGTCCACGCAGATGCAATATTTGCTCGCCATGTCGCGCTTCGCGCATTACCTGAAGGCGATCATGCGAGACAAGGTCGGCAGCTTCATGACGCGAAAAGAATGCGAAGACTATCTCAACCGGTGGATCAGTAAGTATGTCGTCAGCTCCGAGGACGCTGGTATGGAATTGAAGGCCAAGCACCCGCTCAAGGAGGCACGGGTCGAGGTGGCTGAAATCCCCGGGAAGCCTGGCTGTTATCGGGCGGTGGCCTTTATGAAACCGCATTTCCAATTGGACGAACTCACGGTCTCGCTGCGGTTGGTCGCAGATCTGCCGCCACCTGCAAAATAAATGGCGAAACAACAAGGTCGGCAGGCTGATACAGAGTGACGAGTGTCATGATCGTTGTGGCACGAACAGGGTGGGCCGCATCGGACGATGGGGTCTCCGGATTAGTCGGCGAAGCATCCCAGTGTCTGGCCCACTCTCTGTCGTTGGCTCTATCTGGTGAGTCCATCTCATGTATCTAAATGGATTCATGGCGAATCTAAAACGATACAGAGCATCAGGACGGCTGGCCCTGCAGCGGGTAACTCATGCATGCGACCGGTAAAAACCTGGGTATCGTGTAGGTTATCCAGACAAGAATGCAGAGCTATGCATGGCATCAGTCTTGCTGTATGCGTACGTAGCCATACTAGAATAACGGGGAGTACTAAAAGGGCGGGTTATCTTTTATCTCAACTAATCAGGAGGGTAGACCATGGCGATGGAGCAAGAGTATCTGTTTTTGAAGCTTGGTGACATCAAGGGAAAAGCCACGACGGAGGCTTTCAAGGACCAGATCGTCCTGCAAAATATGTCCTACGGTATCAGCCAAGGCGGGTCGTGGGAAGAGGGGACGCAATTGTCCGGACGCATCACGACATTTTCGGATTTGTCCTGTGTAAAACTGATGGATGTCGCCAGTCCCTCCATCGCGACTGCCTGCGCCACGAAGCAGCAGTTTCCAAAAGCGGAGATTGCCGTGACAGCCGGCACGAAAGACGCGTATTACAAGCTCACTCTGGAAAAAGTCCTCGTGACCAGCGTCTCGACCGCAATTAGTGCCGGCGAGAGCCATCCCAGTGAATCCTTTACGCTGAGTTTTCGGAAAGGAACCTGGGAGTACGGCACCGCCAAGGGCGGGTACGACCTGGAAACGAATAAGAAGGTATAAGGAAAAAGGTGTCCTGGCTCGGGTCCGATGCAGGCTAGGGCACGACCATCATCCTTAGCCTTCCGACGAGAATTTGAATTGTATCAAGCGGAGGGTGCATTGCGGCGCCACGGTAAGCAATGGTCCCACAATGAATAGCACGCGATGTGCTGCAACAATTCTCGACCTAAGCTTATCCGCTACGGTCATGCACGAATAGCTCGTTTGCGGTAGGTCAGTGCTGAACACCTGCAAGGTGTGGGTATGCTCCTGCGGGAGCATGGGGTAGTGAAAACATGTCAGCGTTGCCAGAGAGAGGCCGTCGCTTGTGATTGCGCGAGGACAAGAAGTCGGGCTTGGGGCGTCGCTCTTGGATCGATTGCTCGATGACGATCCCCGCGCGGGGGATCCACGGGTCGATCCACTCGATTTGAAGCAGCCCGTGCAGTTGGCCAAGAAGCTTCAAGATCTCCATCATCCACTCGTCCGATACATTCGCGAGCAGGCATACCCAGAAGATCTGGAGGTGCTGGATCGATACGATGGAGCGACACCGGTGCCACATCCGGTGATGGCCGCGGTGGTTGAGTGTCTCAATCGAGTGGTGTGGGGGCCGTTCTTGTATGAGCGTCGTCGGTTTGAAGGGGTGACATTGAGCCAACAGACCATTCGTCTCATGGAGGACAGCCGGAAGAGTAAATATCTCTCGCCATTGAATCGTCTCTTGCTCGATGAGGTCTTTCAGGAGGAATTGGTGCCGATGCGGAAACCGACTCCCCCGGCCTTATCCTTGCGCGAACTCAAGGCATCGGTCGCGAGGGATATTGAAGCGTTACTGAACACGAGGCGCGAGCTGCTCTTTGACGTCTCTGAGGAATTCGCGCAGGTCAGGAAATCCGTGCTCATGTTCGGCCTTCCTGATTTCACCAGTTACAGCCTCCTGAATCCGAATGATCGAAAAACCGTGCGTCGGGCGGTCGAAGACACCTTGACCAACTTTGAGCCTCGGTTGAAGTCGGTACGAGTGACGCTGGAGACTCGAGATAAGTACGACATGGTCTTGCGGTTTCGGATCGATGCGCTGCTCCGGACCGATCCGGCGCCGGAACCCATCGCCCTGGACGCCGCGCTGCATGTCGTCACCAGCCAATACACCGTGCGAGAGGATCGCTGATGGAAGAGTCCTTACTGGAATATTATGAGCGCGAACTCTCGATCCTTCGACAGCAGGGACAGGAGTTCGCCCAGGCCTACCCCAAGGTGGCGAGCCGTCTCCTCCTGGAACCAGGGAAATGTGAGGACCCCCACGTCGAGCGGTTGATTCAGGCCGTGGCGTTCCTGGCCGCGCGGATCCATCGGAAGATTGATGACGAATTTCCTGAGATCACGGATGCCCTGCTCGGTCTCCTCTATCCGCACTATCTGGCACCGATCCCCTCGATGTCCGTGGCGGAATTCACTTTGGATCCGGCACAGGGAAAGGTGACGACCGGGTACGAGATTCCCCGGCATACGCTGTTGTACTCTCGTCCGGTCGACGGCACCCAATGCCGATTCCGAACCGGCTACCCAGTGGTGCTCTGGCCGATCACGCTCGCCTCGGCTCGATTTGATGTCCCGGATCCCCGCTCTAAGGCCCTTGGGCTTCTTCGCATGGAGCTACGAACCCAAGGAGGGGTGTCGTTTCGCGAACTCGAACTGGATCGGCTGCGATTCTATCTCGATGGGGAAGGGCAATCGGTGCAAGCGCTCTACGAGTTGCTGGTCAATAAAACCCGCGAAATCTGGATCAGACCTACCAACTCAAAACCTGGGGCCAAACCGATCGTGTTACCGGGCTCCTGTCTCCAACCGGTGGGGTTCGGCATGGAAGACGGGTTGTTGCCCTATCCTCCCCATGCCTTCATGGGCTATCGGTTGCTGCAAGAATACTTCACATTTCCGCAGAAGTTCTTATTCGTTGATCTGACCGGATTCCAGAATGCCGCTCGGATCGACGTGGGGGACAACATGGAAGTCTTGATCCTCCTGGATCAAGCGCCACGAGCCGACCATGTGATCACCCCGGATCACTTCAAGTTGGGCTGTACGCCGATCGTGAACCTGTTTCCCCAAGTAGCCGAGCCGGTTCGGCTCGATCATACCCAACACGAGTATCGCGTGATTCCGGATGTGCGTCGTCAACAGGCCTATGAGGTCTATGGCATCACGGATGCGGTGCTAACCGCCGCGGATTCGCTGACCGCGCAACCTGTGCAGCCCCTGTATTCGGTCCGTCACGGTGGCACGGACGATCAAGCACTGGCCTATTGGTATGCGGCCAGGCGTCCTGCGGCGCGAAAGGGCGATCTAGGGACCGAACTCTTCGTCTCGTTGGTCGATCTCGATGTGCGTCCGGCGTTGCCTCCATTTGAAACGTTGACCCTGCGTACCCTGTGCACCAACCGGGATCTCCCACGCAAACTGTCGGCTGACGACGTGGGAGGTGAATTTGAACTGGAAGGTGCCGCCCCGGTCTCTCGGATCCGTGCCCTGATCAAACCGACTGATCCTGTCCGGCCACCGTTGAGCGGGGAGCGTCAGTGGCGTCTGATCTCCCATCTCTCGCTGAGCTACCTCTCCCTGGCGTCCGGTGGACCGGAGGCGCTGCAAGAAATCCTGGGCCTGTACGACTTTTCAGGGTCTGCCGTCATCCGCCAGCACATCGCAGGCATCTTGAACGTGGAATCGCGGCGCGTCGTCAGACGCCCGACCGTCATGGGATGGCATGGGTTCTGCCGGGGGCTGGAGATCACGTTGCAGTTCGATGAGGATAAATATGTGGGGAGCGGAGTCTTTTTGTTCGCCTCCGTACTGGAGCGATTTCTCGGACTTCACGCGACCTTAAACTCTTTTACACAGCTGATCGCCACGTCGCGTCAGCGGGATACACCGATCAAACGATGGCCGCCGAGAGCTGGAGAGCAGGTCCTTCTCTAGAAGAAGAGCTGCTGAGCAACGGATTTCGATTCGAATTTTTTCAGGCCGTGCGCCTGCTGACGCGCTGGCATGCCGCGCGAAGGCCTGTCGGTCGGACCGGTGTTCCCGAGCAGGATGTGCTGCGCTTTCGGTCGCATGTCTCGCTCGGATTTCCTCCCAGTGAAATCCATCATATCGAGCCTCCTAGACACGCGGAGGATCCCGTCAGGATGACCGTGGCCTTTCTCGGCTTGGCCGGTGCGGAAGGCGCGTTGCCGCGCTACTACACGGAATTACTGCTGCAGCGGATCCAAGTCGGCGACTATGCCTTGCGCGACTTCTTGGACATCTTCAATCATCGGTTGATCGCCTTGTTCTATCGCGCCTGGGAAAAACATCATTGCGTTGTGGGCTATGAGCGGGCCGCTGAAACGGGCGAGGGAGATCGGTTTGCCTCGTTGCTGTACAGCGTGCTGGGGTTAGGGACAAAGGGAACGCAGGTGGGGTTGGGCAGTGATGCCGCCGGCCTTTTGCGCTACGCGGGATTGATCGTGCAGCGTCCGCGCTCCGCCCAAGCCGTACAACAATGTTTGGCAGACGCGTTCCAGGTGCCGGTACGGATCCGCCAATTCGTCGGCATGTGGCTGCCGCTGTCATCGGACGATTGGACCAGACTCGGTGCGACCGGAGCCAATAACCTTCTGGGGCAGACGGCGGTAGCCGGAACCACGGTGTGGGACCAGCAGGCCAAGTTTGATGTGCAACTGGGGCCGTTGGATTTCGATATGTTTTGTCGGTTGCTCCCGTCGGGCAAGGCCTTCCCGACGCTCACCCGCCTGATCCAATTTCTGGCAGGGGCTGAACTTGAGTTTTCGGTGTGGCCCATCTTGAAAGCAGCCGACGTGCCTCCCCTCCGCCTCCAGGAAACCGGTGGCTATGCGCCACGATTAGGGTGGACGACCTGGTTGTCGTCGAAACCACGCAGGCACGATGCCGACGACGTGAGGTTCACCGGAGATGTTTCAGCGGCGAGACTCTTGCCGGTGTAGCAGGTTGTCTTCAGAAGGGACTGATATGAACGTTAATTTAAAAGGGTTGATCGGGAAGTTGGATGATTCCTGTCGCCGGGCATTAGAGGCGGCGGCAGGTCTCTGCCTCTCGCGTTCGCACTACGACGTTGACATCGAGCATTTGTTCATCAAGCTCATGGACATCCACGACGGTGACCTGCGGAAGATCTTCAAACACTATAGCGTGGACCAGTCACGACTGGAACGGGATATGACGCGTGCGCTCGATCGCTTGAAGACCGGCAATGCCCGTAATCCCACCCTAGCGCCGCGCATTTCACGCTGGATCAACGAAGCCTGGTCGCTGGCGTCCGTCGAGTACAACGCCACTCGCGTGCGTTCGGGGCATCTGGCCTTGGCGCTGTTGATGGATGACGACCTGGCCAGAATGGCGAGGGACAGCTCACCGGAGTTCCAGAAGATTTCCGCGGAAGACTTACACAAGCAGCTGCCGCACCTGACGGCTGGGTCTGCCGAGGACAGTGAACAGGTTCAGATGGGTGGCGTGGAGACGGCGGAACCGGGGAAGCCGATCTCAACGAAGACCCCGGCGCTCGATCAATTCACCGTCGATCTGACGGCCAGGGCTAAGGAGGGGAAGATCGATCCGGTGCTTGGCCGCGACGCCGAAATCAGGCAGGTGATCGATATTCTGACCAGACGCAGGCAAAACAATCCAATTTTGACCGGAGAAGCGGGTGTGGGAAAGACAGCGGTGGTCGAGGGATTGGCACTCAGAATTGCACAAGGCGATGTCCCGCCACCGCTCAAGAACGTGGCCTTGCGCTCCCTCGACTTGGGGCTCCTGCAAGCCGGAGCGAGTATCAAGGGAGAGTTCGAAAATCGCTTGAAGTCGGTGATCAACGAGGTCAAGGCCTCGCCGACTCCCATCATTACCTTTATCGATGAGGCGCACACGTTGATCGGCGCAGGCGGGCAAGCCGGACAGGGCGATGCGGCGAATTTGCTGAAACCTGCATTGGCGCGAGGCGAGATGCGCACGATCGCGGCGACGACGTGGGCGGAGTACAAGAAGTATTTTGAGAAGGATCCGGCCTTGACGCGCCGGTTCCAAGTGGTGAAAGTCGAGGAACCGACTGAAGCCACGGCACTCCACATGATGCGGGGCTTGATCGAGACGATGGAGCAGCATCATAAAGTCCGTGTCCTTGACGAAGCAGTTGAAGCGGCAGTGAAACTCTCCCATCGCTATATCTCCGGGCGGCAGCTCCCTGACAAGGCGGTGAGTGTCTTGGATACGGCTTGCGCCCGCGTGGCCCTGGGACAATTGGCTGAACCGCCCGCGCTCGAAGATGCGCGACGCCATATTTCGCTCATCAACACGGAGATCGCCATCCGTGAACGAGAAGCGGTGACCGGCGGTGACCATCGAGAACGGCTCGACGAGTTGACGAAGGAGAAAGCGGAGGAAGAGGCACGCCTGGCGCAGCTCCGACAACGCTGGGAGGATGAGAAGAAGCTCATCGGGCAGATCGCGGCAATTCGCGAAAAACTGGAAGCCCAGAGCCTGCCGAAAAACCAGAGAGACCAGACAGACAAGACAGACCAGAAAAACTCTGCTTCCCCACTCACGCCGCAGGAAGTGGCAGCACTGCAGGCGGACCTTGCGAGGTTGAACCAAGAACTGAGTACGCTCCAGGGGGAGACTCCTTTATTGCAGCCTTGCGTGGACAATCAAGCGGTGGCCGCGGTGATCTCGGCCTGGACCGGCATTCCGGTTGGGCGCATGGTCAAAGATGAGATCAACACGGTGTTGAACTTGAAGGAGCATTTGGAAAAGCGGGTGATCGGGCAATCGCATGCGCTGGAGGCGTTGGCGCAGCGGTTACGGACGGCGCGCGCGAAATTAGAAGATCCTCGGAAACCCATCGGCGTCTTCATGTTCGTCGGACCCAGCGGGGTCGGCAAAACAGAAACGGCGTTGGCCATCGCCGAACTGTTGTTTGGGAGCGACCAAAGTCTGACCACCATCAACATGTCGGAGTTCAAGGAAGAACATAAAGTGTCGCTTTTGATGGGGGCGCCTCCCGGGTACGTCGGATATGGCGAAGGAGGCGTGTTGACCGAGGCTGTTCGCCGGAAACCCTATAGTGTCGTGCTTCTCGACGAAATGGAGAAGGCGCACGTCGGTGTGCAGGACATCTTCTATCAGGTGTTCGACAAAGGGATGATGAAGGACGGCGAAGGCCGCGACATCGACTTTAAGAATACGGTCATTATCATGACGTCGAACGCCGGCACCGACACCTTCATGAAGCTCTGTGCCGATCCGGAGACCAAGCCCGAACCGGATGCGCTCGGCGAGGCGATCAGACCGGATCTGTTGAAGTATTTCAAACCCGCGTTTATGGGGCGGGTGATCGTCGTGCCCTATTATCCGATTGCCACGGATATCATGCGTCGGATCATCGAATTGCAGCTCGGCCGCGTCTGCCAGCGGATCAAGGAGAACCATCGGGCAAACTTGACCTATGATGAGGCGCTGGTTGCCGCGATCGCAGCCCGCTGCACGGAGGTCGACAGTGGCGCACGCAACGTAGACCATATTTTGACAAGAACGATGCTACCGGAACTGTCGAAGGAGTTTCTGGCTCGCATGGCCCAGGGAGACCAGATCTCGAAGGTGCATATCTCCGTCGATGGAGCAGGTAGCTTTCAGTATGCGGTGAGCTAAGAGATTGATATGAGAACGCAGCTATCGAGATTATTCAGTAGCCTGTTTGTGTTGCGTCCCATTATGTCCTTGGATCATTCGTTCGCCCTGAGCTTGTCGAAGGGTTCAGAATTTCAACCCATTCCACTCATGGTTCGACAGGCTCACCACGAACGGAATTCTGGGGGGGCTACACTGAGGGAGTAGGACGAAGACCGGAGAACCCCATGGCGCTGACACAAGCCAATCGACTCATTGCTATTGAGACCCCGTTAGGGGCCAATGTCCTCCTGCTGCGGGGCTTCACCGGCCAGGAGTCGGTCTCCCGCTTGTTCCATTTTGAGTTGGACCTGCTCTCGTCTGATCCTGAGGTCAAGTTCGATCAGATCATCGGTCAGCCGGTCACGATTCGCGTACGGCTCACAGGGGATAAAGAACGATTCTTCCACGGCGTCATCAGCCGGTTCATGCAGACAGGGAGCGATACCGGATTGGCCAACTATCGCGCCACGATGGTGCCGAAGCTCTGGCTCTTGACGAGGACGGCGGACTGCCGGATTTTTCAGAATGAAAAGATTCCGGACATTGTGCAGGCCGTCATCAAAGAAAACGGGATTACGGACATCGAAACCGTGCTCAACGGGACCTATGCCCCGCGCGACTATTGTGTGCAGTACCGGGAAACCGACTTCAATTTCGTGTCACGATTGATGGAGCAGTACGGCCTGTTCTATTTCTTTAAACATGAAGAGAAGAAACATATTTTGGTGTTGACCGACGACCTCTCCGCCCACAAGCCCTGCCCGGAACAGGAGGAGGTGTCGTGGAATCCCCACGGTGGTGAATCGTTCGACGAGGATGTGATTACCAGTCTCCAGTGGGAAGAAACCTTCCGGTTCGGTAAATATGCGGTAACCGACTATAACTTTGAAACGCCGAGCACCAAACTGATGGCGGAGGTGAAGACAAAGATTGCCGTCGGCGGGAACGAGAAATTCGAGATCTACGATTATCCTGGTGAGTACGGCAAGAAGGCCGAGGGAGACGGGATCGCCAAGATCCGGATGGAAGAGGAAGAAGCGCAGTACAAGGTCATCACCGGCTCTGGTGGCGTGCGGGTGTTCACATCGGGCTTCACCTTTACCCTGCAAGACTATGTCCGGAAGGACATGAACGGGAAATACCTCTTAACACAGGTGCAGCACGTCGCGTCGGTCGGCAATACCTACGACACCGGCGTGGGTGGCGGCGGCCAAGACGAGTATTCCAATTCTTTTACCTGCATCCCGGCGAAAATCCCGTTTCGTGCCACACAAGTCACCCCGAAGCCGATGGTCCAAGGGCCGCAGACCGCCGTCGTTGTCGGCAAGAGTGGTGAAGAGATTTGGACCGACAAGTACGGTCGGGTGAAGGTGCAGTTCCACTGGGATCGGTATGGGAAGAAGAACGAAGAGAGTTCCTGCTGGGTGCGGGTGTCGCAAAACTGGGCCGGGAAAAACTGGGGTGCCATGTTCATCCCGCGCATGGGGCAGGAAGTGATCGTCGAGTTCCTCGAAGGCGATCCCGACCAACCCATCATCACCGGCCGGGTCTACAATGCGGAGCAGACGGTGCCCTATGAACTGCCGGCGAATGGGACACAGAGTGGGATCAAGTCGAATAGCTCTAAAGGCGGTGGGGGATCGAATGAGTGGCGGTTTGAGGATAAAAAGGGCAGCGAGGAAGTCTATCTGCACGGGCAGAAGGACTGGAACATTCTCATCGAGAACGACAAGGGGCAGACCATCGGGCATGATGAGACGCTCGAGGTCAAGAATAACCGAACGAAGAAAGTTGGGGTTGATCAGAGCGAAGATATCGGCTCGAATAAGACCATCCATGTCGGCGCCAACCATACCGAAACCATTGATGCGAACAAGACCCTGGCAGTTGCCGGGAACCACACGGAGAAGATTGGCGGGAACGAAACGATTACGGTGAACACTGCCTCAGCCCATACCATTGCCCTCGCTCGAGCCTTGACAATTGGAGGCGCGTATCAAGTCAGTGTCGGGGCTGCCATGAATGAAACCATTGGAGGTGCGAAGGGCGAAGAGATCGGTGGTGTAAAGGCTGTGAGCGTTGGGGGGATAAGCAGTGAAAATATAGGAGGCAATAAGTCGGTTGACGCCCGCGGGAATATCTCGGAAATTGCGGGAAAGGATTTCGATATTGAGTCCAAGAAGAAGATGAACTTAAAAGCAGGCGATGACTTCGTTCTTGCTGGGAAGAAGAAAGGGCTTATTGAAATCACCGATGAGCTCACCATCAAAGTCGGCAAAGCTACCATTAACATGAAAAAGAATGGGGATATCACCATCAATGGACAGAAAGTCCAGGTAAAGGCGTCCGGCGACATCATCCTCAAAGGCAAAAAGATTCTGGAGAACTAATATGGGTAAACCCACTGAGGAGCTCGCTCTCGAGCTCGTTCCTGGAGAGTCATTTGCTCCATCCGTTGCTCCTCAAGACTATGGGAGTAACCAATTGGACTCTTTACTCGCCGTCATTCATGCATCTACTCCAAAAGATACTGCGGAAGGGGCAATTGATAAAGCCATCCTGAATAACCGTCCTTCTTCTTTGGGGGGAGATAGTTTTCATGGTGGAAGCCCATTTGTAACTCCTGCAGGGATCATTGTGGGAAGATTAGTCACTGTGAGTCCTCAAGGAGTTGCCGAAGTAGACTTTCCAGGCAATGCCTCATGCAGGCCTCTGTGTGCCCGTACAACTATTTCACTAGAACAGAAACACATCAACCAAGAAGTTGCCCTAATGTTTGAGAATGGTGAGTGGAGAAAGCCTATCATTCTGGGCGTGCTTCAAGCACAGGGAGATGTGCCCGAGCAAGGTGTGGACCAAAGTTCATCAAGAACCGAGATCCCGCTAAGCGTACAGGTCGATGGGGATCGGTTGACCGTCACTGCGAACAAAGAACTTGTGTTGAAATGCGGAAAGGCCAGCATCACGTTAACAAAAGCCGGCAAAATCATAATCCGAGGAGCGTACCTACTGAGTCGGTCTTCCGGCGTGAATTGCATAAAAGGCGGCTCAGTGCAGATCAATTAATTACAGGGACTAGACGTCGAAAGAATGGGTCAGTCGAATTACACGATGCTTGGCGCAGAGAACAACCTGTTTGTAATGGTGGCCGGAATTCCAGGTAGAGAATGTCATGTGGATGTTGGATAACAAGACACCGTATGAGGTTGAACGAACATGGGTTCGAGACAAAGATGGGGTCCATCAATGGATTGTTGTAGTGAAGGCGACTTATGACATTGCGACAGACGGAACCCTCACGTTATCCGAATCACCAGTAGAACCTCTTCACGCCCCTGAATATACCGGCGAGCCTGGCAACTCCAGCCTTCGGTATGAAGCTGATCTTGTGGGGATGAAACCCGGGACAGACGTCTATCTCAATGCTATTGCGTATGCGCCTAAGGGGAAGCCTTGTGAACAGGTCGATGTGACGGTTCGGCTGGAGGGAATACGGAAAGAATTAGTGGTCTATGGTGAGCGAACATGGCGAAAGAGTTTTTCACGGGATATTGTCCCCTCATCTCCCAACGCCTTTCAGATGATGCCGATTACCTATGAACGAGCGTATGGAGGTTTGGATCAAAGAGATGCGGACCCTCAAAAGCATTGCATAGATTTCTGGAATCCGGTAGGCACTGGCGTGGTACACCAAAAACGAAATTTACTCGGGAAACCAGCTACTCAGGTTGAATTTGCCACAAGCACGAAGGGAAGGAAGGGGCCGGCTGGGTTTGGAGCCGTTGCCAGTTACTGGTCACCTCGAAAGGAATATGCAGGAACGTATGATCAACAATGGGAAGCGCAGCGCAAACCACTGCTCCCAACGGACTATGATTCCAAATGGTTACTCTGTGCTCCTCCAGATCAACAGGTCATGGGGTTCTTGCGCGGGGGAGAACAGGTAGAACTGACAAACCTCACTCCCGCCGGAAAACTTCAGTTCAGTCTTCCCAAAGTCTCTTTGCAGTTTGAAACCTATTTTGGATCGGATCGAAGGGAGCATACAGGGAAGCTCGCTTCCGTCATCATTGAATCTGAGGGCCCCAGGCTCATGATGGTCTGGCAGACCAGCCTAGAAGTGAAACATGATGGGGAATATCTTGATAAGACGGTGATTCAGCAGGCGGGTGAAATGCAGTGACCAATGAAGTGCACATAGTCGGGGTGGGGGCACGCACGCCGCTTGGGTTGAATGCAGAAGCCAGTATGGCAGCTGTGCGGGCTGGAATTGCCCGTATAGAAGAACATGCATTCTTTCTGGATCGACAAGGAGAACCGGTCAGGTTGGCACTTGATGCTGAACTGAATTCCCGCCTAACCGGCCCTGAGCGATTCACAGAGATGGCAGCCACTGCACTAGAAGAAGTCTGTAGCACACTTGCCAAGAAAGCACCTGATGTGGGGAATATCCCGCTCTTTCTAGGATTGCCCCCAGAGCGTCCAGGATGGGCAAGGAACGATATGCAATTGGTCCGGGATCAGCTTGCTCAACGAACCTTCCCAGTCCAACTGCACCCAATAGAATTGTTTCCTTGTGGGCATGCTGCCGGGCTCCTGGCCTTGGATGCAGCTTGCCAGATGATCCATGCGGGGCAACGGTCAGTCTGTGTCATCGCAGGCGTAGACAGCTATTGGAACTTCGACACCTTGGAATGGCTGCATCAAAACCGACAACTCGCGACACCGTACCACCGAGGCGCGTTCTTTCCAGGGGAAGGGGTTGGAGCCGTAGCCGTCGCGGCTGAATCAGTGGCTCGACGTCATCAATGGAAGACCTTGGGAAGGATGCGAGGAATCGGCGTAGCAATCGAATCCAATACAATCAAAACAGATACCGTGTGTATGGGGGAAGGATTAACTGCCTGTATTCGCAAGGCCGTGTCAGGGTTGCGATTTCCAGGCGAGGCGATCGACGGGATTATCTGTGATATCAACGGGGAGCGATATCGAGCTGAGGAATGGGGGTTTGCCCTCTTGCGTTTGCCGGAGGTGTTTGTTGACCCAACCGGGTATGACCTGCCGACCTCCTGTTGGGGAGACATGGGAGCGGCTTCAGGACCGTTGGCAATGGTTACAGCGGTCAAGGCATCGCAAAAGGGCTGGGCCAAAGGGGCACGGTATCTGATTTGGAATAGTTCAGAAGGGGGCCAACGAGCCGCTGTTACCCTCGAACTGAATGCGTAGACGAAACGGAGCGACGAGATGAGTGTGAGTGTGAACGGACCCAAAACCCCTCTCACCAAAGGGAGCAATGGGATTGCAACAGCAACCCTCCCAAATATCTGTAAGATGCCAGGCCCACCCGCGCCATTTGTACCGGCGCCATTACCTAATATTGGGAAGACCGGTGACAAGCCAGAAGGGTATTCCAAAAAAGTAAAAATTGAGAACAAAGCCGTCGCGATTAAAGGGGCGAGTTTTGGCAGCATAGGCGACATGGCCAGTAAAGGGACGGGCGGAGGAATGCTCTCCGCCAATACGCATGGTCCCTGTAAATTTATCAGCCCCGGCTCGATGGATGTGAAGTTTGAAGGAGGGAATGTCCACTTATTAACAGATATGGTGACGAATAATGGTGGGCCGAGTGGGAGCCCAGCCAATGCGGCAACCATGATGGGGGCCATTCAAACTAGTGGCGTGGTTTACATCGTGAAAGAGGGTAAGTGTCCAATCTGCAATAAGGATCACGAAGACTTTAAAGAATCTCCTGATACTAAGATTGATGCCAGCACATTGGTGACTAGCTATATTCCCAACAGACGCATCAGGAAGCATAAAAAGGGAACAATGATAGGCGTGGTTCATTGCAAGCAGGGCCACAAGCATGCAGGTAGAACAAACGATGATCCGAAATTCATCGATGTTGCACACAGGAGTTATCATCTTACTCCTCAGCCGAAATTTCCACTGAGAGGCGTTTCCCATCAAGACGATACGGTGGGTTCTATGGTTCATATTCTTAGGTCTTCTTCTTCATTCCGAATGGTGGTCCAACTAGCTGGGATTCTAGAGAAGACGAGAGCCGCACGTGGGGAACAGGTCTCAAGAAACCCACTTGGTTCTTGTGCAGCCCAAAAGGCTTTAGTGTCGACGCTTTTGCATGGCTGTACGCCTTCTGCCATGACAGAGAAGTGGTCTCGGCATGCCGGGGATGTTGGCGGGGATGTGGGACCAATTCGGCACATAAATATAGCAGGGCAGTTAGTATCTGGGAGGGAGGAGGGGACGATGTTCGGCCACCAGGCTAGTGTGCCCCCTTGTGAAACGTGCAATTTGCTACTTCCTTTTCTGACGTGCCAAGAAAAGGAACCCTGCGAAGAAGTTTATGTGGAAGGATGCCCACATTGTGCTAATTGACGAGCTAGAGCCAGAAATGGATGAGCTTTTCCAAAGACTCGTACCAGATCTTATGGATTGGCACGGTGCGACAACAGACGAGATTGTAACAATTGAGCAAATTATTAGAAAGATTTCTGGCAATGGTATGCTGAAGTTCTATCGATGGTTCCTGCTGCGAATGGGACACAGTATGGGTAACTTTAGCTATCCCGACATGGATTACTCAGCCCCTACGGTTATTTCCTGGTATAGCAACGATTTTGAAGATGACGCCTCTAAGTTGTTCAAGATTGGTCATACATCGGAGCCGGAATTGGAATTACATATGTATTATGATTTCAACTATCCCGCCCGAGATGATGCGCGTGTAACAATGCGACAAGCCGAAGGGGGCGAAGACTACAGGCAGTTTGAAACATTCCGTGAGATGCTTGCTACCAAAGCAGTCTCAACCCATGTGGCGAGATTGCCATTATTTTGTATCGGTACCATGCTTAATGATAATGACATCTTGTCACAGCTCGATCCCGTGATGGAAAGTCTTGGCTTTAAGAAGCCTGCCATCCCAACTGGATCTCGCTGCGGACTGTACGAAGGCAGGGGAGCTAGTATGGTCATGACAGGCTCATTGGATCTTGAAACGAATAGCTGCGGTTTTATGCTGGGTGGCAGTGATTCGAATGTTGTTCGCAATGTTCTTGGCACGATAACCACAGAAACGGAATTTGTTCTTGCCGTCCAAAACGATCCACGCCAGTTGAAAGAACGTTCTTAAGATGGACAAACGAATGCAGTTGTTTCAGGCACGAGCGTATCAGTCTCCCCAACATTTGCTGTAGCTCCACCATTGTGAGGAATATCTCACGCAAGGTCACTGGTCCCAGTGGAAGACTGTCACATGAATGAAAGGCAAACGTCTTCACCGTACAGGTCTACAACTGGTATGGATGGTAGGAGCTCTGTCTATGATGCTGTGTCATATCGAGGGGCCGTAGTTCCAAACAGCTTCCCGGGGCACTTGGCCCTGTGTTCCCTGTGGCGTCATGGGCCACATCCCGTAACGAACGGATTCCTCCTAACCGAGTTAGGCTGCGGAGACGGTGCGAATCTTCTACCTCTGGCCTTCTACCACCCTGAGGCGACCTTCATCGGGATAGATAATTCTGCAGCGGCGATACCCTGTGCTCAGGAAGCTGCAAGATACTTAGATCTGAAGAATATTCACTTTGTCCAGGAAGATGTTCGAACTCTGGAGCATGCAGACTTTCGATCGAGTGATTACATTGTCGTTCACGGGCTCTACTCATGGGTATCGGAGAAAGCGCGCGCGGCGATTGTGAGCTTCTGTCGCAATAATCTCACACCGTCCGGGCTCGCGTACATTTCGTACAACGCCCAGCCAGGATGGTCCATGCGAAGCCTTGTTCGCGAAACGCTTCTGCGTGCCCCGTCAGTGAGAAAAGCGGCTGTTGAAGATCAGGCGGCGAGAGCAGTCGACGTGGCCACGCAACTCCTTGAAGACCTGCCTTCTCAAGGCTATGCCTTCGGGGAACTACTTGCCGAAGAGCTGGCGCGCGTGAGAAACGGAAGCCCTGGATATGTATTTCATGAGTATCTTGCAGAGATCAATGAAGGATTCTGGCTGCGAGATTTTGTCGCCCATGCTCAGCAACATGGCTTGGATTATGTGGCCGATGCGCAAGATTGTCGTTGGGAGGGGCAGATTCCAGCGGCCCTACGCGCTTTCCTTGCTGAACGGGATCTAAATCCGATTGAGCAGGAAGAGCGGCTCGATCTCTTATGTCATCGCACCTTTAGGGCATCTATTCTTTGTCGATCTGATGCTCCTCGCCAGTGCACGACCCATCGAGAGATTCTTCAAACAGCCTTTCTTGCTACGTCTCTCTGTGCTGAATCCGACCCGTTTGACCTCACAGAAGGCGCCGTTGAGACGTTTTCTCACGAGCATGGACCTGAGATCACGTTGGATGTGCCGATTACGAAAGCTGCTATCGTCCTGCTCACTCACCAGTGGCCCCGGGGTATGCGATTCGAGTCTTTATGGCAGCGGGCTTCGCAATTTCTCATTTCGCATGGGTGCCTAGTGCAGAGTGGGGCGCGTGAGCAGCTCCTTGAAGAACTTATTCTCCTCTATGAGCGAGGCCAACTGGATCTTCGCCTAGATGAGCCGAGTTACCGTTGGGATATTCCTGAGTCTCCTCGAGCCCATGCCTTAGCTCGATTTGAAGCGCAACATCGGGAGGCTCTGACCACTCCTTTCCATTCGCTACTACCGTTTGAACCTGAAGCTCTCCAGGTCGTCCAGGAGTTAGATGGCGCTCGTTCCACGAAAGAACTACAGAGGACATTTGGCTCGACGATTATAGATGAAACTCTTCCGGTCCTAGCGCGTTGGGGTCTGCTCGCACATTAGATAGATATGGAACCGTGTAACTTATTCTGGAACCGATCATCGAATGACAATCATTCGTACATCACTGCGCCGCATTTTCTGATGCATCGCGATCTGAATTGTTCTTGTGTTCGTAGGTAAACGCACAATTATGCCTGCAATTATTGAATCGATTGTGACCCAACATGCTGAGGAGGCCGCATTTTTATGGCTCCTTCGACAGGGAACGAGTTATGCCCCACATTACAATCTTAAGGATTTAGCCAAACATGATGACCGGATAGAGGCTCATGTGGATGGTCTACGCATAGCCGGTGAGCCAGGGTGGGAGATTTGTAAGGTCGCTCTGGGGCAAGAAGAAGCAGGTGAAGTGTTTACCGCTTCGGTCATGGCGTTTGAATCTCGCGTCATAGCACGCGTTCAGGCTGTGCTGGATGTGGTGATGGCCAAACCGGAACTCGCCAGTGGGATGGTCTCCGCGCTGGGGTGGATCTTGTTTGAACAAGCCTCTCCTCATATTCGGCAATTGCTTTCTTCGCACGTGCACCTTCATCGTCAGATCGGTCTTGCCGGCTGTGCGGTCCACCGAGTCGATCCTGGGCCAGCCTTGACGCAAGCGGTCACGTCTCGCAATCTCCCCCTGCGCGCCAGAGCCTTGAAGGCGGTCGGTGAATTAGGACGGACGGATTTGCTCGGTGCTGTGAAGCAGAATCTCCCAGCAGAGGACAAAGAGGTTTGTTATTGGGCGGCCTGGTCCGGAGTCTTACTTGGGGAATCGACTGCCATTCCAGTCCTACAATCCTTCGTGACTCCAGGCCAGTTGAGAGCTGAACAGGCCTGTGCACTGGTCTTGAGACGGCTGTCCATCGAGAAGGGACAGGCTTGGTTCAAGACGCTCGAGAGCAATCCAGGCACGCTTCGCTTCGCCGTGCAAGCTGCTGGTGTCATCGGTGATCCGGCCAATATCTCATGGTTGATTCAGCAGATGGCTGATCCCATGGTCGCCCGTGTGGCTGGGGAATCCTTCAGCTTTATTACGGGTGTCGATTTGGATTATGACAATTTGGATAGCGACAAGCCTGAAGGCTTTGAAGCGGGGCCGACGGAGGATCCGGAGGACGAGAACGTCGAGATGGATACCGACGAAGACTTGCCCTGGCCCCATCCGCAATTGATCGAAAAATGGTGGTCTGCTCATCGATTTGAATTCACCGACGGGGGACGCTACCTACTTGGCAAGCCGATCACGATTGATTCACTGAAAGAGGCTCTAAAAAGCGGCAAGCAACGCCAGCGCCGCGCTGCGGCCATTGAACTCGCCATGCATCAATCTGGACCACTCTTCAACTGTAGCGCACCCGGATTCCGGCAACAGCGTATGTTGGGCTAGATTGTGCATTTTGTTTTAGGAGCACCAACTGTGTTTACAACACGGGCAGCAACAAGCCGCGATCGGCAAATGGAAAAGTTTGGCCACGGCAAGCGCAGGCCGGTTCAAGCCGGGAGCGTGGTACCTAGCTGGGCAAGTGCTGGGATAGATAACAAAAGAACTATTGTTGCAACGGAGAAATCCTAAGGAGGTTATCTGAGAAATCATATAGTCTCAACCATTTATCGGGTCCTCTTCGACTTTGCTGCTCGCCTGGGTTGTTGGCCGATAACTCTGACGTGGTCGATCGCATCTGGGCTTGGGATGGCAGGGGTGCTTCTGTGGGGCTGTTCGGTGGCCGATGCAGATTCATCTACCAAACCCAAGACCAGGATCACATCGGTGTACACCGACCTCACTTCCCAGTCGTGCAGGAAAGAGGCCGATATGACGGACCCGAATGAGACTCCCTATCTCGTGTGCTCCGGCGTGGGAGGGTATACGTTGCTCGTTCGCCGTGTGGACGCGGGGCGTCGCTCCATTGATGTCGTTAACCCATCACAGCAGAGCTATCCGCTCAACTATCACGAAATTGTGACGCGCCACATGTTCAGTCTTGGTCAAAAGGCGGAATGGCGAGTTGCAAAGAACGATCAAAGACAGGTTCCCATCGCGTTGATTGTTCATGTCTTGGCACGAGAGGATCAACACAATCCTGATCGAGTCACCCATACCTATCTCGCCGTTGCGAAGCTTACGCCCAATGAAGTGTGTGTTACCGACAGCATTGTGGTTGGGACACGGTCGGCGGCTGATGTCCGCAGCGTGGCGGATTCAGCGAGAGAACGGCCCTGTGCGCCGGAGCTCTCTCCAATGATGAGCGACGGAGTGATTGTTCGTTAAGTCGTATGCGCTGCAAGATGGAGAACAGTGATGCCAACGCCAGTTGAATTCATGAAACAATATCGCAATCTTAGTGTCAACGTGACTATCGATGACCCTGTGACCAAGGTGTGTCGGAATGGAAAGCACACCATTCAGCTCAGGAAGTATTTCCTGATGGATTGGGATCCTAGTTCGGAGGAACGGCGAGATTTTAATGCGGTCACGCGTAACTCCGGCCGCGATGCTTGGTTTACGACCAATAAAGAACGCATTCTCACGGCCGCGATGGGCAAAGGGGCGCCTCGGGACTATGAATTGGCCCTTGAATGGGTCGCAATGTCCAAAAAGATTAAGACAGTAACAGCCCAGACGCTTCAGACGTATTGCGACGATCATCTTGGCATTGACTGTTCAGGGTTTGTCACGAACTATCTGGTCGCCTGTGGAAAGAAGGTCTACTCAAGCCATATCGTGCGTAATACCAGTGCCGCATCGTATTTCACTGCCGCTAACGCCGTGAACGATCCGATGCAGGTTCGGCAGGGTGATCTGCTTGTGTGGATGACCGGAAACTCTGTCAAGGCGAATCCTGGCCACATTGCTGTTGTGGAATCCTACTCGGCGCAAAGTACGGTTGGCGGTAATATGCGTGTCGTTGAAGCCACGGGTGCGTCCGGTGCGACTCCGAAACTCTTGGACTCTATGTATTCCGTCGAGAGCATCATTCCCAAAGGTGGTGCCGTTCCCGTGATGATCCTCGTCGTCAAACGGCATGGTGTCTCGGGGAGTCGCGTGGCGGTGATCCGGGTGTAAGCAGTCTACACTCATTGGTCAAAGCTCGTGGCCGTGCTTCCTACTATTCGGGAGTAGCGTCTCGGCCCCTGGGGGAGACGGTGTATTGGGGGCAACACGAAAGAAGCACGAGGTTCAATCGTGTATTATGCATACAATTGTAGGGTTCGACCTTGATCTGTGCGTATGTAAGAAACCCAATCACGATGACGCTGAGATACCATTCGAAACCCACATGTCGGTCCAGCAACAACAGGATGCCATGAGTGAAAGGTAGGATACGATCACGACTGCCTTGAGATGATGAGCGAATGATGGGTCTGATGTACAAAATCCAAGAGGCAATGGAGGTGCAGCGGGAAACGGAAGCGCTGCGCGCCGGGGTTCCTCAACGCGACATCACTCTGTCGCGTCTATGCGGGATCGATGCGCGGGATGTCCAGACATTTCGTGAGTGTTCAGCGAAGGGATTCTTGATTGTGGTCCGTTGTCCAAAAGTTGCTGCGCGAGCCTGGCACGGATTGATCCCGCCCAAGCCGATTTCTGTGAAAGCGAAGAGTGGGGCCTCTGGGGTTGCGGTGCAAGGTCGTGGAATGATGCTTGTGTCAGACTACGATCTAATGAGTATCTGGCGGCGAGAGGGGACTAGTTGGCGGAAGGTGTTCATCTCGGCGGCCAACGGTGCCCCTCGTGGTCGCTATCCCGTGGAAGGGACGGTACTACTCAAGGAGCTGAATCGCACCTTAGTCTCCCGTATTCAACATGGATGTCAGGACGATTACTGCTCGCTGAACAATCCAGGAGTCAACATGGCGGATCATTTTGCCTCATTTGCCAACGGGCTGGCGGAACATCATGCCAACTCCGCTGGCTGCAGGACATTTTATGAGCGCAATCAACTGGTATGGCTCTACGGTTCAACGGGACAGTATCTTTTCGATACTGCTCGGACAAGTTTCGTAGGTTAACGAAACTCTCAATGTTACCGGTAAGCAAAACAATCGCAGTGTGGACACCTTCGTATATTTTGATCATGAAGGTTCCAAGAACCAGATCCTCTATCCATGCGTTGCGGCACTTTAAGAGCAGTCTCCTGTGGCAGATGTTCTTCTGGGCCTTATGCAAAGCGCAAACGTGAGTCTGATGGTCTTCCCTTGAGATTCAGCGTACTCGGAGAAGCACGGGATTTGGCTCATCTCGGGAAGAGGATTACTTGATGAGCGGGAAGCACAACGGGATCACCATGTCGAGGGCTCACGTGAAGTGGAGAGCACCATGGACTATACTTGTCTTCTCCCAACGAAGCTCAGGCTAGCATAAGAGGAAGATATGCCTAATCGCCCGCCGATACCGCTCTGCTCATTGATTCTGGGGCCCGATTGGGTGGACGATGGTACCAGATGTCGATCGCGGACGAGTCCGCCAGGAGGGACTGGTATCAAAGAAGTAGTCGGGGTGCTGGTTCGCCCTTTTGTGTTACCAGCGGCGTCTACTGTTCCCGCGCGCAACCTTTCACGAGACCAGGCTCGCGATCTGGTTGTGTACTACGCGTTGAATGATCAGATTCATTTGGACATGCCAGTTACCTTTGGAATAGATGGCAAACCGACGTCTCCGAAGGTCACGGCAAAGGTCAGGCTCGATCTGAAGAACATCGGCGGTGTTCAGTTCACTCCTAATAATCCAGCTGCGGCAAAATGGAAGCAAACTAAGCCGCTTGATATGCGACTCGTCGTGCTTCTCGTTCGGCTCTCACAATACTTAAGATCGGGTCGGTGGGGAGTGACGACGATTTTCTGGGGTGGATTAGGAACCGGGAGGGGGAATCCAAATGATCTCCGCCATGAAAAAGGTTATGCGCTCGATTTTCACGGCGCGACAACCAACTTTGGGAAACTAGATGTCTATAAAGACTGGGGCACCCAAGGCATCACTTTACCCAACGGGAAAAAAGCAAAGGATAATACATGGCCCTCCGGGGTCTCGCCATATTTTCGGTTGGATGTGAACACCGATGCGGGAGGATTCTTCTATGATGTGTACCATTTCCTTACGGGACAGGCGACCGATGCTGCTAGCTCGACCTCGATTGGCAGTCGCAGTTCCATTCTCCACCCTGACCATCCCAACCCAACACTGCGACTAAGTCACCGAGACCACATCCACTGCGAAATCGACCGCTAAAACACCTAGTGAATTCTAATCCAGCGGTTGGTCCCCCCTTGTAAAGAAGAAACACTTTGGGGTCGGATCTCAAACTGATAATGGGGTCGGGAATCATTCTTGAGAACATCATGAGATGAATTCTAATTTGAAGTGCAACGCAGGTCGCGACGAAGAGATTTGGGTGGTGCGGTTCGATAGAGTGGGGCAGACATTTCACCTCCAGCAACGAGGAGTCTGCCATGCCCTCTCAGCACCTCACCTTGGAAGAACGGTCAATGATGGCCCCGATGCGAATGCTTGGCTGGTCTATTCGGTCCATTGCAGCCCAGCTCGGGCGAGCGCCGAGTACCATCAGCCGGGAACTGCGACGGAACTGTGATGGAAGTGGAGCCTATGCTGGGTACTGGGCCCATTGCGATGCGCAGCGCCGTCGCCGTAACATTCGGCGGTCACATCTGACGAGTGGTATGCTGGCAACTTATGTCCAAGAGAAGCTGCAGTGCCGCTGGTCGCCCGAACAGATTGCTCACCGTGTGCGGGTTGACTATCCCCACGCCACTCAGATGCGGATCAGCCATCAAACGATCTATCCATGGTTGGCAGCTGATCACCGCACGGGAGGATCTTGGTCGCGGCACCTCCGCCACCATTGTCGGCGTCGGAAACGCTACGGGAGTGGGACGCGTGTCTCTCGCCGAGCGACCGGCCATTGCACAACGCCGAGGACGCCTGGGAGATTGGGAAGGGGATCTCGTGGTCGGTCGAGGCCAGC
>WBZQ01000179.1_pt1 | contig 57799 bp, 67 predicted proteins | sample 5204251 | NCBI WGS metagenome assembly WBZQ01 (sample SAMN12412402, study PRJNA552823) | activated sludge metagenome | isolation source: activated sludge from nitrification reactor of wastewater treatment plant... | place: USA: Virginia | collected 2017-09
GCGAGAAGACCGTCAAAAACCATGTGCGCAATATTTTTCACAAGCTGCAGGTCTACGATCGAACTCAGGCCGCCATTCTCGCGATTCGGAAAGGGCTCATTGAACTGGAGCCAAGACCGTAACTTGGAGTGGCAATCGCCCTTGTACTTGCCGACTCGCCGCGATCATCTTTCCATTGACTGCAGTCGGTAACTCATTGAAAACCAAACACTTCCGTGCTTGGCTGGTTTTGGCAAAAGATACAATTGTGTTTTTTTCGCAACAGCTATTATTTTGGATATTCATCATATATTCATTATAAATCAACGCATTAAGTGCATTTATCAAATTGGCACAATCATTGCTTGATATATTGCTGGATTTCACGAAGTACGAAGGAGGCACCGTGCGGTTTCAGCAAACGATCGGCTCACCAGTTTCATGTTCGGGCGTCGGGCTCCACTCAGGCCAGCCGGTCACGCTCACTCTTCGCCCGGCCCCTCCAAACACCGGCATCGTCTTTATCTATCGGCATGGATCAGAAGAAACGCTCATCCCTGCTTCGATTTCAAATAAAGTCCCAACAGAACTCTGCACCGCCATCAGCGTCAAGGGCCATCAGGTCAAGACGATTGAACACCTCCTTGCCGCCCTGGTGGGCATGGAAGTCGACAACGTGTATGCCGAAGTCAACGCGGGGGAAGTTCCCGTGCTTGATGGGAGCTCAAGCCCGTTCGTCCGCCTGATCCGTGCTGCCGGCATCATTCCGCAAACCCGCCGACAGTCCTATGTCAAGATTATGCAACCCATCGAGGTTGTGGACGGATCAAAGCGGGTGAGGATCGAACCTTCGTCAACATCGAAAATTACCTATTCCATCCATTACGATCACCCTCTGATCCAGACCCAGTCCTACAGCCACACCTGCTCCGCTCCGGCGTTTGAACAGGACATCGCCATGGCACGGACATTCGGCTTTCTGCACGAAGTCGAAGCGCTGTGGTCGAGAGGACTCGGAAAAGGCGGGACGCTGGACAACACCATCGTGCTGTCTCAAGAGGGTGTAGTGAATGAATCCGGCTTGCGCTTCTCCAATGAATTTGTGCGGCATAAGGTGCTGGACTTGATTGGCGACATCGCGCTGCTCGGATTTCCGTTCATCGGCCACATTGTGGCTGAACGGTCAGGCCATGCCATGCACACACGGCTCGTTGAGCAAATCCTCCTTCAACGTGACAAGTGGGCACTGATCACCGGCGAACATGCGGTAGCCACTCCGGAATCACGTTCTTCTCTCGGACTGCTTCGCCCGGCGCCGTCTCTCGCAATCTAACCCGCTCCACCACACACGCCCACAGTAATGCTTGCGACTCACCAGCAACAAGCGGTGGTCGCGGCCTGTGCATTCAGGGCATAAAAAAACGCCGGAGGTAAGTGGCCTTACCCCCGGCGTGTAAATCCTGGTAGGACTTACTTCTTCTTCGCTGCCTTCTTCGCTGGTTTCTTCGCTGCCTTCTTCGTTGCCAAGACTCTCACCTCCCTTCACACATTAAAGTTGATAGGAACTTCCTCGGCCCACTTACACTACCGCCGTCAATTCCTGCTGAGTCGTGACCGCGAACGTATTGGGTCCGACTTTTTGGAAACGCTTATCCCGCTTCAGTGACGTGGCTACGGAGGTCAACGGCGTCTTGCCCTTGATCTGCAACCCGCCCTCCAAGAGGCGCTGCAACAATTCCTTCGCATGCATCGGCCGACTGGCTTCCCGAAGAATCTGATACGCAGCCTCCGGAACGCTTTTTCCGACATACTTGCTTTTGCCAAGCAGGATCTCACGCGATTGATCGGTGACATCCGTCACAGGAAGCGGGCGAATACCTTTTTCGTCGGTAATAATCTGACTGGAGAGGCTGGCCAACTTGGCCTTATCAGCTTCGACACGATACAGCGTTTCGGCGAGCTCCAAGTACTTCTTGATCATGGCGATTTCATCGTCGAGCCGACGTCGCTTTTTCTCAAGTTCCTGATAGCGGTTCCGGTAGGCGCTGATTCGCTGTTCCAAGCCAACCAGAATGTCGGTCAATTCTTCCACAAGCAAGACCTCAATAAAGCATACTTGCTTTATAGCAATTGATTTAAAATCTGTCAAGTAACTGCAAATAACTATTTGTTCGCGCATCTCGCCTATGCAAGCAGAGTGCACTCAATGCCTAGCCAAGCCTTGTCATGCAAGAACAAGCGTCTCAAATATCATTATTTATCAATGATTTTAGATGCTCTACCGAAAAATGACCAGTGCGCTGGCGCACGAACCGCAAAATCGTGTTAGGATGCGGCTTCTATGCACGCTACACATGCTCCATCTTCGAACGATTGCTCCACATATCTTGCAACGGCCATTCAAGCAGCCGAGGCCGCAGGAACGGTCTTACGCGACTACGCCAAATCCGGATTTCGCATCGACTATAAGGCCGCCATTAACCTCGTGACCGATGCGGATCGACAGGCCGAAGAGCAGATTGTTCGCACAATTCTTTCGGCCTACCCCTCCCACCGCATTCTGGCTGAAGAGCGTGGGCAAGACGGATCGACCGACTCACCCTATCAGTGGATCATCGACCCCCTGGACGGCACCACCAACTTCGCCCACGGCTTTCCGTTTTATTCGGTATCGATTGGGCTGGAGTACAACGGCGAATCCATTCTCGGGGTGGTGTTGGATCCCGTACGCGGCGAGCTGTTTACCAGTATCGCAGGGCAGGGGGCCTACTTGAACGGAGCACGCCTCCATGTTTCATCCATCGATTCACTGGAGCGCGCACTACTGGTCACCGGCTTTGCGTACAACATTCGCGAAACGCCCAACAATAACCTCGATCACTTTTCACGCCTTTCACTACGGGCACAGGCCATTCGTCGCACCGGTTCGGCCGCGCTGGATCTCTGCTATGTCGCGTCGGGGCGGTTCGACGGCTACTGGGAAGTGAAGCTCAGTCCGTGGGATATGGCAGCAGGAATCGTGCTTGTCCGGGAAGCGGGAGGTATCGTGTCCGGATTCAGCAGAGCCCACTTCTCGCTCTACGGGCAGGAACTGGCCGCGACGAACGGCCGCATCCACGATCAGCTTCTCGACGCCATTCACCAACGCGGAAGCAATCACTAATCCACATGGCCGCGCCGCACAGGCGCACCCTTGCTCGGACATCCCATGTACAGCACGACGGTCGATGCGGTATCATGCGCCTCATTCGCCAGATCAAAGGAGTGCATGCAGCATGGCCAGCCAAGTCCCTCCGCAAAAACCGGGCGCGTCGTCAGCAACCAGTCAGGATGTGTGGGATGTCGAACTGTTGCATGTGCACGTGTCACGTAAAGGCACGCTCGTGAACGCCGAGTGGGCGCTCCACCCGCAGATCAAGGCCGACCTCAGCGCCGATGAGTGGAAGGAACTCGGCGAGCTGATGAACAAAGTCACCACCATCGTCGGACATCGTTTCTCCCAAGCCCTCAATGAAGCCGAACCGGCGCCGCCCGGAAACGCATAACCACTTCTCGCCCGCACGACCCGCTCGCAAGCCTGACGCTTGAATAACACGAGCACGATCAGACCACTCAACCAGCGAGGTGATTCATGGACTGCTATTACCATTCGAAGGATCTCGGCAAGTTCGGAGACATGGGCAAGAGCAATCCGGCCTTGTGGGAAAAGTTCATGAATTATTATAGCGCCGTCTTTGCCGACGGAGCGCTGACCGAACGGGAGAAGGCCCTGATTGCGCTCGGTGTAGCCCATGCCGTGCAGTGCCCTTACTGCATCGATGCCTACACGCAAGCCTGCCTGGAAAAGGGATCGAACACAGAGGAAATGACGGAAGCCGTCCACGTAGCCTGCGCCATCCGCGGTGGCGCCTCGCTGGTGCACGGAGTCCAGATGCGGAACGTCGCCGAGAAGTTATCGATGTAGGGGAGGGGATACCATTTTCATGCTCCCACTCAACTCTTGATCGAGTGGGGCGATGAGTCGTAACAACACACCGAGCAGTCTGCGTGCACGCAGGTGGTGCATCGCTAACCCCGCTGACTCGCTTTCCCATCGAAACCGCCTCGTACCGGGTCGCCGAGGGATCCGTCGGGCTTCTGCTCTTTGTATTCGATTTCAATCCTGGCGTAGCTTAACGAGACCTGTTCATTTGGGGAATCTGTCCCTCTCGATCCATTTTGTTGATACGACACAATTTGGATATCGACCAATTTGATCGTCAAGTACGCCTGCCGTTCCCGCTCCGCTCCTCTTCTTGCGAAAAGAGTGGCTCCCTTGAAATGCTGACCCGACGCACAGGCTTGAGCGAACCTTGGCGAAGCCTTGCTGATCCTCGTTGTAAATTGAAAGTCCTGAGCGTCGAATTTGGCTTCTTTTCCACCCATGCCCGCGTGCGCCTGAGACACGCCGACATTCGTCCCGCCGAACGACCAGGAGTTCAACTCGATCTCACCTTTGTGCTGCACATCCTGGCTCTCACCCTCAATCCCATCGATTTTGAGGAAATAGTCTTCCGCCATCGCACCCTCCTGTGAATGTCAGTTCGCGCGAAATGAATTCATATTGTTTCACGCTGGTGAACCCTAGATCCTTTCCGGCCCGCACCAAGATGCGTAAGACTTACACATTGCCGTTGGCCTACCGCAAATGCTCGCGCCTGTCTCGCGCGTAGGCGGCCAAGACCAGGGACTCCACCACGTTCAACTTTCGAGACTCAATCCGATCTCCAAGGACGAAGCGATGCGACCGCGGAAACTTACCCATGTGGTTGATCAGCCAAAGCAACACATCATAGGCCTTAGTCACGGCGGCCGGGAGGCCACCCGCTCCTTTCTCGGTCATGCGACCCCTCGACCATTATGCGCTGACTCGCAGCAGCAAATACCGCATCAAGACTGGAGAAAAGGAAACAGCGCACAAGCGTAAAGGTTATTGCGGAAGGTCCTGGGCACAACGGAACCCTATATCGTTGTCCCGCCTAGACGATACGCGCATTTCCCGGTAGGCGGATCGGACAGTCACCGGTCCACCGAACCAGGAACCACCGCGGATCACGCGCCAGTCACCGCTCGACGGCCCCTTCGGATTGCGTGCCGGACTTGCACGGTAAAAGTCCTCACCGAACCAGTCGGCCACCCATTCCGAGACGTTCCCGGCCAGATTGTACACACCATACGGGCTCTTGTCCTGTTCAAACGAGTCCACATCTGTTACCGCACCATAGTCCTTAAAATCGCAGCAATGCTCGAAGTTGGCTCGGTAGTCTGTTGGCACAGCTTCTCCCCAGGGATACGGACGTTGATCCGTCCCCCTCGCTGATTTTTCCCACTCGGCTTCCGTAGGAAGGCGCTTCCCAGCCCAGACACAATAGGCGTTTGCATCGGACCAGTCCACGCCCACCACTGGCTTCTTTCCATGTTGTGGCAGCACGTTATCCGACCAAAACTTTGGTCGACTTCGCTTGGTCGCACGAAAGAACTTCTCGTACTGCGCGGTCGTAACTTCATATTGATCGATATAGTAGGCATCAAGATACACCGGATGGGCTGGTCGCTCATATCGCTCATACGAGAACTTGATAGAGGAGCCCTCCGGCCCACTACCCATCATGAACTCACCGGCCGGTACCAGCACCATCAGCGCACCATCTTTACCGGTGATCGACTTGGGCCCATCGGAAATACTCGCAGTTCCAGCAGCTATGCCAGTCACCGAGGCAATGCTCGCTCCATCCCCCACAGCACCAACCCCGGCTGTCCTACCCCCCGTTGGCTTGCAACCGGGAAGACAGAATCGTCCGATGATTCCATTGTAGGAGGTCGGCAGTTGCTGTCGTCCAGCACTCTTGGCAAGTGTATATACCTGGTCTTTCAGTTCGTCGCTCAGTTCTTGAATGCTGAGGTCCGTGCGGCCGATGAGAGGTAACAGGGTTCTCGTAAAAACAGAATAGGGAGCGTTGTCAGTGGGGGAGAGCCGATCGAGGGCCGTCTGATTGCTTTTTGCCGCATACATGACGAAAACCCCTTCCGATTCGGGCAGCCCGGCCAGTCCTCTCCCACCTAACGCACTCTTCGTGTAACCGGGCGGGATGAGGGGATTATCCCGGCAGGCATCGAGAATCACGACCGAACTTTTGGGATGGGGCCGATCCCCAGTCGAGAGGTCGGCCAACAGTTCGTTGAGGCTGATCGCTTCTCGTTTTAGGTGCTCATTCCGACCATATTCGATGAATGGAATATCACGCGGCAACAGGTAGTTCTGCCCGTCTATCTGCACTCCATGTCCGGAGAAGAACAGCAAAAACGTGTCCTCTGCCTTCAGGCTATCCAACACTGTTTGCCATGTCTCATTAAAAACCTGCCGAGACACGTTGGGAACCTTCGTAACCTTAAACCCGATCTCACCCAGCTTGGCCGATACCCCGTCCGCATCATTGACCGCATTCGAGAGCTGTTTGTCCGGAGAAAGTTTGTCATACGTCCCGATCCCCACCACCAACGCGACTCGTTTGCCCTCGGCGGCCTCCACCGCAGACACCGACATAAGAGAAAAGAGCAGCAAGAGTGCCACGAGAGCCTCTTTCGCCCGCCGCGTGTCAGCTCTCAGCGAGAATTGGATCCCCATGTTCTTCATGCTTGGGCTCACGGATCAAACACCCCGGGACGTTGTTTCCAGTCTTCCCACCTCGTGCGAGGATCCTGAGGGTATCGAGTGAGAATACGTTGTTCTCCTTCAGCCCTCTTTTCAGCGTTGCCGTTCCACGCCGCCTTTCCACCGACACGAACGGCTCCATAGATGGCTTCAACTGTGATCGCCCCCACGTCAAAATCTTCCATAACCATCTTGAGGATGTTGTCAGCCTCTTCGCGCGAACGGGTCTGCGTCCAATAGAGGTAGTCATGCACGACTGCCGCGTATGCATATTCACCATCTGGGCGCAGGGCCGACCAGAAGACCCTGGGGATGCTTGCGAAATCGGTCACGAACCCCTGCGGCACGGTCACGGCGCTGTAGCGCTCCTGCCCGGCATTGGGCGTCCATGAGATCGGAGCGGTGAGGAAATAGACGGGCTCTCGAAATCTGGAGATCTTCAGCATTCCTCCCGGCGCCTTCGACACACTCATCCATGCTGTCATCCAGTCTTCTATGGCAGTACCCTTCGCCGGAGAAGACATCTCTTCGGCTAGGCTTATGCCGGCATGCGTCCCCCGCCTGACCGAGACTAGCCCCAAGGGAAGGGTGGCTGCGAAGCCCATTGCCAATTTGAAGAGATGCCGTCGGGTTACCATACCTCGTCCTTGTGGATTCCCCTTGCCGATGAGTTTTGTGACAGTGGCTCCTTCATTGGTCGTCAAAGATGGATCGTCGCGCACAACTTGACAGCCGAAGAGGGCACCTCTTCTCCATCGGCCGCGAAGTGTAGCCGAGCCGTTAAATAGTGTCCAGCGAGTAAGCGTGGAGAGCATCGAAAATACACGTAATTGTGAGGATGTTGATGGAAGGTGCTAGAGATCTCGATCAGCAGGCTCCCTCGCACATCGATAGCTTCCACTCCAAACTAGCTGGGCGCTATCAGAGACGAGTGCGTGGAGGGTTAAAAAGGGAAGGTCGGCTAAAGGCAGGGCAGGTCGTGGTTCCCCACTTCGCTAGTAGTAGGGGTGCTCGGGAATCGCCAATGTGAAATACTTCCCGCGCTCTTCATAGAGAATGCGACGACTTGTCAGAATGCTCAGCGCCTCGGTCAGGTCGTCTTCCGAGAAGGGACGCTCACGCTTCGCGTCGGCCAGTGCCGCGCGAATCTGATCGCGGTTCTTTGCCGCCTCATTGCAGACCTCGATAATGCCTGCCGCAGGCCAGTCGTACCGTTGCCTCGTCGGCATCTGAGGGTCGCGCCCGTCATAGATCGTCACGTACTCCATCGCCTTGGAGTAATATAAGAACGGGCGATCGTTGCTGCGCGCCCGCCGCTGCCATTCTTCCACCAAGCCGACCAACTCCTGATAGACATGCGGATCCACCGGCCAATCATCGAGTTCATACTCGAAATCGTAGGCGATCTTGTGCAGATCGACGCGTGCCGCATCGTACACATACTCGTAGGCCATCCCTGGACCGGTGATGCGCACGCCGTATTCATGCGGCTTCGTAAAGTAGGGGCTGAACCGTTGCAACCAGAATTTCCCGGTCGCCTCCGGGGCTTGTAAATGGAACAGGGACGGCAGGAGATCGATCTGCCGGCGATAATCTTCGTTGGTTTCGCCGGGAAAGCCAAGCAGAATATTCCAGGAGACCGCCACCCGGTAATAACAACTCCACTTGAGACAAACGATGTTCTGCATGGGCGTCACGCCCTTGTCCATCGCTTTAAGCTGCGAGAGACTCAGGCTTTCCAAACCAGGCTGCATACACTTCACGCCGCCGACGGCCAACGTCCGGATCTGGCTCTTTTGCAGATTGCTCTTCGTCTCGATAAATACGTCGAGATCACAGTGCTCGGCAGCGAACCGGCCGAACAGATTGTCGACATATTTCATGTCGATGATGTTATCCACCAAACGGAAGCGAGTCGTATCGTAGCGGCTTGAGAGGTATGCCATCTCCCGCGCAACCTGGTCCGGTGATTTCGCCCTGAACTTCATACTCTGCGCATTCAGCCCGCAGAAGGTGCAATGGTGCTTCTCACCCCACCAGCAGCCGCGGGATCCTTCGTATAACAGAATGCGGTCCAGTCCACGGGAGGCTTCGGTGCCGAGCTCGGCCAAGAGGTGATAGTAATCGTCATAGTCAGGCGGGCCGGTTTCCGAAAACCCAGTGAAGAGAGCCGTATTCGGCTCGAGTCGGACTTCGCCCTGTTCTCGGTGGATGACGCCTTTCGGGCAGGGCCCGCTTGCCCCACGCAATACGTAGTCGACCAACGCCGGGAACGTGACCTCTCCTTCGCCGACGACGACATAGTCGATGAACGGGAACGCACGGAAATATTCCAACCCCATTTCGCCGTCGAAATTGGCGCCACCGAATACAATCTTCACGTCGGGGTACAAATCCTTGATCAGCTTGGCCATCGTCAAGCTAGCCACATTTTGATCAAACGTGGACGTGAATCCGACGACCTTGTACTGGCCCCAATCAATCCCGGCCATGGCGGCGGTCAAAAATTGCGGAGCGGTGCGCATGGCCATGTCCTCAAAAAACGAGACCGGCTGCCCGCTTTCTCGAGCAATCTGCTCAAACACCGGCTTGAACAGGCGCGGGTACTCAGCACGCTGGGGATTGTCACGGAAGAGCAGGTAGGAGAAGAGCCATTCGCCGAATAACGCCCGCTTCTCACAAATCGATTCGTAGAGGGGAATGCCGATTTTATGCGCGAACCGCACATTGAGATGATGACAATCGACGGCGATGCCCTGTGACTTCAACAACGCCGAGAGGGTGCCCAACTGAATAGACGGGTACCTCGAAAAACTGAATGGCATGTTGACCAGCGCGACCTGAGCCCTGTCACTCATGAGCTACCTCGATGATCGGAGCGACACACATGAACATCATCACCCCGCAACGGCCCGAAAGGGTTCGAACTCACGATCGGCCTTTGCTGCCAGATAAAAATCACTCTCCGTGAGGCCGTTGATCTTGTGCGTCCAAATTTCCACCTTGCACTTGCCCCAAGCCACGTACAGATCCGGATGATGGCCTTCCGCCTCGGCCACCGCTCCGACCTTGTTGGCAAACGCGAGCGACTGCGCAAAATCCTTGAACGTATAGAGTCGTTCAAGATGTCCTTCCTTGCTCAAGGCCCACCCTCGTCCGAGCTCCGTCAACAGCGCCTGCATACGTTCGGCGGGGAGGGGAGGGACTCCGCCCCGGCAGGGGATACACTTATTGTCGGCTAAACTCATGGCAGCTCCTTCGCAGACGAACCTCGCCGTCGGTTCTTGCAAGAAACGCTATTCTACGAGCCGCTCGTTGTATCCCGCAACCGCCTTACCGTCCGGATGGTTCTGCAATCCGGTACTGGCTCATCGCCGCATGTCCACGCTCGAAAAACAGACCGCGATTGATATCCCCCACGCTGACCATCCCGACCAGCGCTTGCTTCTCGACCACCGGCATGCGACGAAAATTCTTCACGCCCATGTAGGAGGCCGCCTCCAACACCGGAGTGCGCGGAGATACCGTGAGCGGATTCACACTCATCACTTCTTCAACACGCTGAGAGAGCACATCCGCATACCCCTCCTCCATCTCGACAAAGTCTCGACTGTGCACGTTGTCGTGAATATATTCGCCGTAGTTGGGGTAGAGAGGGATGAGCACATCACGCAACGTCACCATGCCGATCAACACCTCGCCGTCCTCCACCACGGGGATGGCCCCACAATGGCGGCTGAGCATCTTGGTCACAACAGCACGGACAGAGTCATTTCTCCTGGCCGTCACGACACCGGTAGACATGACATCTTGCACAAGCATGGCAGCCTCCTTTCCGAATCGTGTGACTTCTGAGCACGTCAGGGGACACATCGCGCTCGACCTGCGAACGTCAGACCGCCCGTATGGACATCGGCTGGCCCCAGCCCTTCGACTTTCTTTGCAGAGATACGCGAAATATGGTAGGGAAGTGCGGTTCGAAAAGAAAGCCCCTCCCCGAGCCCAATGGGGCCACAGCGGGGAGATCGCTTTAGACCTTCTCACGCGAGGTCGCTATCCCTTCCGTCCTTCGCATCGGTCATCGCGGAGCCTCCGGCCACGCTCCCGAAAACACGCTCGCGTCTATTTGGAAAGCTCGGTCACTCCATGTCGATTTTATCGAGGTCGATCTGCGCGAAACCAGCGACGGCCATCTCGTGCTGCTGCACGATGACACCATCGATCGCACCACCAATAAATCAGGAACACTCGCCGAAATGTCGCTCGAGCAAGTGCAACGGCTCGATGCAGGAAACTGGCAGCGTATTCCCACGCTGGAAGAGGCCCTGGACATCGCCGGACACGCGATGGGCGTCATTCTTGAGCTGAAAGTGGAGGGGATTGGGAACGAGGCCTGCGCGATCGTGAAACGCACTGGGTTCTCGGGCCCGCTGATCTATGCGTCGTTTTTGATCGCGGAACTCCATCGCGTCCGTCAGGCGGATCCCGAGGCACGCATCATGGTCCTCCACCATCGCCGCCTTCCGCCGGACCCCATCGCAGATGTGCTCGCGCTGAATGCGGCCTACGTCGGCTTTCACTACTCCAGTGTCACGCCCGCCTTGCTGCAAACCTCCCACGACCTGGGGCGGCAGGTGTTCACCTATACCGTCAACGAGCGACACGACATTCAACGGATGCGGGACTTGGGCGTGGACGGCATCATCTCAGACTATCCCGATCGCATCTGAACCCGGCACAGCGTAGGTGGCTTGTGGCAGGGAAGACGACCCGCCTCGTCACTGCCCAGGCAATACGCCATGTGCCATACGCCCTCAAGACGCACGGAGCTTCACCACGACCTGCTGCGAGGCCACGCTGTTCGGCACGACGATTTGCCGGTCGTCCGGCGTCTTGACCAGGATATACCCCATCGTCATCTCATCGATCACGCCGGTTTCAAGACCGGTCGGGGCGGATAGCTGCACGCGATCACCCACTTCGAACGGCTGGTAGAACAAGAGCGCGAAGCCTGAGACCAAATTGCTCAGGGTCGTCTGCGCCGCCAGTCCGAACAGAACCGACGCGACGCCGGCGCTTGCCAGCAATGCCGTACCCACAGAATGGAGTTGCGGAATGGCGTTGAAATAGAGGATCACCGCCAGGGCATAGACCACGACTTGCCCCAGCCTGGTCAGGAGCGTGCACGCGGCCTGATCGTTGAGCAGATAGGCGACCCGCCGCACGCCCACTCGCACCAGACGCGCCAGAAACCAAGCCACCAGGATGAACAGAAACGCATAAAAGGCCGCACCGACGAGGGTGGCCGGATCAATGAAATCCCCTCGGACAAACAAATCCAAAACAGGCATGAGCAACCTCCATCATGCAACAGGCGTTCAGAATGAGTGGATGAAGTGACTGTATGTCAGCGGGAAGGCGAGGAACAAGTGCGAGTACGCTGGCCCCAAAATGCCACGGGCGACCCTACACTGCGGTGGGAGGTCGCCCGTGGATGGCGCTTGGGACGCCGAAAATCAATTAGGTTGTCGGAATCAGAAGACCCGCTTGAGAAGACGGACTGTCGGGATGTTCGTCGGGGGAGACATTCTCCCAGGAATCAGTTGTGCCTCGTGAGAACTCGACCCTTCTACTCATATGATGGCTGAATCCTGTCATCAGACAGTGCCATGAGGCACCAGCCAGCGAAGGATCGGTCGTCACGACCGACAATCAACCCGCCTGCAACTCTGCGGGCCGCTCTAGTCCGGTGGCGTAAGTTCTTCCATCTGTGAACCTCCCCGGTTGAGGAGTGGCGAGGTTTCCCGAACAGGCGCGCACTGCTCATCGCCTCGTCACGGTATACACAGTTCTTTCAACTCACAATTCCCTCTTACGCTCGTTAGAAAATTCTGTCAACAGAAAAAATCCCCCCTAGGCATTTTTTTCGATCCGTAACACACCGCGCGCACCTTCATACAACACGGGCCCCCGTAAAACGGGAGCCCGCGTGTGGCGCTTAGGACGCCGACGACTCTAAGAAAGACTGTGGCGGCCCGTGCAAGACCGGCCGAATCGATGAGCAGGAAGTGACTCTCGTCGGAACAAGACGGTCGGTCGCCCGAGGGCGGTGACGATCCAGGAATGTCAATCGGTTCCCCGGCAAAGCGTGACGCCGTCATAGGCTCTGGCGCGTGGTTGATGCCGGGTGGCATAGCCGGTAGAGAACCGGTCGAACAGGCCGACGAGACACCTGCCTTCAGCTCGGCAGGCCGTACGGGCCAGGTGGAATCGTATCGTTCATCATCCACCCTCCTCTCTGGAGCGGGAATCCGTGGGAGATCTAGATGACAGCCGCGCGGTCTGCCCGGTCCCCCACCTCGACACTGAAGTCGGGCCGCAAGTCCTATCTACGCCCCTCACCAAATTCTGTCAACAGGGGGCTGCACCGCTTTTTCACTCAGGCCTGACAACCGCCATCTCCTGCTTCTCGTAATCAGGAGGAGGGACAAACAACCGATCCGCCAAGGGCCGCTGTTCGATGGTCACCGCCTCCCAGCGCGCCTCTTCCCGGCCGTAACCGTCCCGATCCACGCCCTTGATCGGGAAGCCGCCGTCCTTGAACATCTCACGCATCCATCCCGGCCATAAGGAGGCGCCGCCGGCTTGCGCACTCGTCATGCCGAGCAACGCGGCACTGCCGATCTCTTTCGCCATGCAGAATTCGCCGCTGCTGCCGTCGGTCCTATCCTTCGTGTGATAGACCTCGCAGACATATCCGGCCGCCGTCTCACGCTTTCCGGTTCTGGTAATCACGATGTCGTCGAACGTCTGCGGCTGGGCGTGTGACGTGTTCGCCGTGGAGAGCTCCAGGTAGAGTTTTTCGTCATGGCGAAGGCTGTACAGCTTCTGCTGCTTGGCGTCGAAAATCATGGCGCTTCTCCCGGCATCGGGACCGGTTTCCTCAAAACGCAGCGCCTGGCCTTTGAGCAGCCATTGCTGCTGCACCGTCTCGCCCCCGCTCGTTTCATTCAGGACGATGATGCCTTCGAACTCGCCGGCCGCCGCGACGCCGGCCAGCAGCATGCTGCCCATGAGACTCAACAAAACGGCACGCCGCGACATTATTGCCCGCCCTGCTGTTGTTGCTGCTTCTTCATGGCCTCTCCCAGCTGTTTCATCATTTCCTTAAGATCCTGTTGCGGCTCGTCCTCTCCAGGAGCCTCCCTCGCTTTTCTACGCTCAGCCCGCCGCTTCTTCATGTCCTCGATCATCGTGGACATATCGGCGCCGCCCTGCCCCTTCGGGTCGCGCATGGCCTTCATCCCCTCTTGGATGGCCGACAAATCCCGCTTGGTCCAATCGGACGGGAACGCGAACAACCCCTGATCCAAACTTTTCTTCTCAATACTAGTCACTTCCATGCGGGTCGTTTCCTTCCCGGTCTCATCGTACTGGATGCTCCGCAGACCGAACCCGCCCTCTTCAATCAATTGCTTGACCCAACTGGGCTGCGAAGATCGTCGCACCTCCTTGGGATCAACCCAGAAGGTGGCGGCTTTTCCGAATCCTTTCGCCACACAGATTTCACTTTTCAGGCGACGATCGTCTTTATCCGAAATCCGCCACACCTCGCAGGTGTACCCCGCAAGTTTCTCCGTCTTGCCGGTGCGCTCGACGGTCTGACGATCAAATGCTTCCCGCAGGTGTTCCCCACGTTCCCCTTCCAAACTCATTTCCATGTACGTATTCTGGCCCGGCATCGCCATCTGCATCGTCCTGGTCTTCCCGTCGAAGATCAACACCTGCTTCTGGCCTTCTTTTCGAGACATCTCCATCCGCGCCTTCTCGCCCTTGAGGTACCAATCCATGGAGGTCGCTGATCCGGTCCCTGCATGGTTCGCGTTCATGTGCAACACCCCTTCAAAGTCTCCCGCGTAGCTCGCCAGGGGAGTGAGGGCAAGCACGAAACCAACGACGACGAGAGGCCACCTCTTTCGCATACTCACACTCCTGGCTAAGGTAGAGACACGAGTCAGAGCAGTGTAGCCGAGCCCCAACGACGACGCCAGTCCGTCGATGGAATTGAATCGGGGCCGTGGGACAGGGTCCCTACACAATCTTCAACCGCTCGAATTTGACCCCTTTGGGGGCCGGAGGGGTGGTGAGCTTCATGGCAGTAAGCGCGTGTACCACCAGCTCTGCCACCACTAGATTGCGATACCATTTGCGATTGGCCGGCACGATGTACCAGGGAGCCCGCTCGGTGCTGGTCGCCGCCATGACGTCCTCAAACGCCGTCATATAATCGTCCCACATTTTCCGTTCTTCCACATCACCCTCGCTGAATTTCCAGCGCTTCTCCGGATCACGGATGCGTTCCGTGAGACGCTCCTTTTGCTCATCTTTGGAAATGTGCAGGAACAGTTTGATGATCGCCGTGCCGTTCTCGACCAACAACTCTTCGAATTCGTTGATCTGATTGAATCGCTGTGTGACCACTTTCTTCGAGACCAAGCCATGCACGCGCGTGATCAATACGTCTTCATACTGCGACCGGTTGAAAATTCCGATGTACCCTTTGGGCGGCACTTCCTGGTGAATGCGCCACAGAAAATCCTGTTCGAGTTCTTTCTCGCTTGGCGCCTTAAAGGACGCCACGCGGCATCCCTGCGGATTCACGCCGGACATGACATGCTTGATCGTGCCGTCCTTCCCGCTCGTGTCCATGCCTTGGAGAATGATCAGCAACGCTCGCGTCTTGTTGGCGTAGAGTCGTTCCTGCAACTGATCGAGCTGCGCGATGAATTTGGCCGCCGCCGCTTTGGCCTTGGCCTTCCCCGCGTCATTCTTTTTATAGGCCCCGGTGTCATCGGGATCGACCCGCTGGAGCGCGGGGCGGCAACCGGGCTTGATGCGATACTTGTCCATATCGTTCCTCCTGCAATGATTCCCGGCAAACGAACAGCATTCTCGACCATGCGAGTCGGTCGGCGATCAAAGGAGTCGCATTCCTGAACGGCAAAAAAATTTCTTTCTCCGCCGGCATTGATTGAAGCGGGCACAGCCTTATGTGATAAACAGGTCTTTCACCCTATCTAGGAGGCGTCAGTTATGCTCAAGGAAGTGACCGGAGACATCCTGTTATCCACCGCCGGTGCAATCGCGCATGGGATTGCACCACACGATAATTTCAAGCAGGGCTTGGCGTTGTCCTTACGTGAGCAGTGGCCGGGGATGTATAAGGATTTCCGTCATTACTGCCAGACGTACAATCCGAAAACAGGCGGCGCCTGGTCATGGAAGGGTCCGAACTCGCCCGTCATCATCAACCTTTTTACGCAAGAGCCGCCCGCCGGTGACCAGGATCGTCCCGGCAAAGCCACCTTGCCCAACGTCAATCATGCACTGCAGGCGCTGAAAAAGGAACTGCAGGAACATCAGGTGAAGAGCCTGGCGCTGCCTCGACTGGCCACGGGAGTAGGCGGGCTGGAATGGGAGAAGGTCTATCCGCTCCTCCAGCAGGTGTTGAAGGACCTGAATATTCCCGTCTACGTCTATGGGATGTACAAGAAAGGCGTAGCCGCGCAAGAAGCCTAGCAGGTCGTTGAAAAACAATTTCGACAGCTCCGCAGCCGTGTTGAGATCGCAGATGCCATCAGAGGCGCTTGCAGGGTGGTCAAAAAGGCCGCAGCGAGGTCCACGTCGCGAAGCAGAATGAGCGCCACGTTTGCGGAGCCGATGAGACGGTGCGCCGACCCTCTCCCAGAGGCGAAGCGTACTCTGACCGTACGTTGAGCCTCTGAACGACGCGAGAACGCAGCTGGCGGACTTGTTCACCACCCTGCTAGGCCGACACCGCCCTGGCGCGCGCCTCGGTGAGATACTGCAGTAATTGACCGATCTGCGACTGCCGCGTGAGATACCATTGCGCGGCAGTCGTCGCCTTTTTCCCCACACGCACCGAGACAATGCGCTCATCCGGCAACGAAAAGACATCTTCGTCGGTATCATCGTCCCCCACATACAACGCCGCAGAACTCTGGAGTTGATGCATCAACTCCAACATGGCTGTCCCCTTATGCAGATTGCCGGAAGGAATGGCATTCACGACGGCCTTTCCCATCACAAGCCGCGGGACCGGGCTGAGCGTGGAAACCGTATGAAAGATGGCTTCCCGCGCAGCCGGCGGCGAACAGGCCTGTCGATAGTGGAAGGTCAGAGAATACATTTTATCCTCGACCACCACGCCGGCTCGCGTCAGTTCGCGTTCGGCTTTGGCGACCATCTTGAGCCAGGCGCGGCAACAGTCCATGGCCTGTTGCATGACCCGCTCCGATGCATGCAAACCCTCCAACCCATGATTGCCGATCAGGTGAGTGGGGATGCCGTCCACTCGGGGACGCAGGTCTTCGAGTGATCGCCCGGAAATGACCGCGGTCGGCGCAACCACCGCCAGGGCATGCAGGGCCTGTCGCGTCGGTTCCGAGAGGCCGGCACCATGCCGGTCCTGAACGATACGCGCCAGCGTCCCGTCGAAATCGAAGGCAAACAGGGCTCCGGCCTGACCGGCCAGACGGTCGAGCAGACGCTTGCCTGGAGCACTGAGCAGGTCGCGCATCGGTGTGATTACCGCCCCCGTCCGGATGCTTGGCCGACCTGCTTCATCACGCGAATGCGACGACGCATCCGCGCTGCATCCATAAGCATACGACCGGCCCACCGATACACATTGAACTCCTGAATCAACCCGCGCATGCTCCGCATACGGGCGCGCTGCTCCTTCGGCGTCATCGACAGCGCCATGTGCAGGGCCGCCGCGCATTGATCGATATCGTAGGGATTGACGACCAGCGCTTCCGGCAGCTCCTGGGCCGCGCCGGTAAACTGGCTGAGAATGAGCACGCCTTGCTCGTCGTCGCGAGCGGCGATGAATTCCTTGGCCACCAGGTTCATGCCGTCGTGCAGGCTCGTGACGAAACAGAGGTCGGAGGCCCGGTAATACTCATAGACATCCGGCGGCTCGTGATGTTTCACCTTCAACACGATCGGCTCGTACCCTTCGCGGCCAAACCGTTTGTTGATGCGTTCCGCCAGGGCGTAGACCTGGTCGTGAAAATGTTGGTACTGATCGATGATCGTCCGGCTCGGCGCCGCAATCTGAATGAAAGAAAACTTGCCGACCCATTCCGGCTGCAATTCAAACAATCGTTCGACCGCGAGAAACCGTTCGATGATCCCTTTGGTGTAGTCCAACCGATCGACACCGATCCCCACGAGTCGGTCAGGGCCCATCGCATGTCGCTCGCGGATGTGTACCCGACAGTCCGGCACGGGCCGTTGGTTTTCCAGCCAGCGCGACGGCCACTCGATGGAAATCGGGTAGGGGTTCACCGCCGTCAGGCGACCGCCATACGAGACGGTCGATGAATCGCGGTCGATGCGCGCTTCCAGGATACGATCGATACAGGACAGAAAATGGTTGCCGTGCTCGCGCGTGTGAAACCCGACGATGCTGCTGCCAAGGAGTCCTTCTAAAATTTCCTGCCGCCATGGGCAAATGCCGTAGCTTTCGGAGTTGGGCCAGGGAATGTGCCAGAACATGATGATGGTCGCGTTGGGCAGTTTTTCCCGCACCATCTTGGGCAGCAGCGCAAAGTGATAATCCTGTACCAGGATGACGGGATCATCGGTCTTGGCCTCTTCGACCACCGCCTTCGCGAATCGCTCGTTGACCGCGACATACTGTTCCCAGTCGGAAGTCCGAAAGGTCGGGCGCACATGTGCATTGTGACACAGCGGCCACAGTCCTTCATTGGAGAAGCCATAGTAGAAGCCGGACTCCTCATCCGGCGACAGCCAAATCCGGCGAATGTCGTACGAGGGATGGTCCGGCGGCACTCGCACATGGTCTCGATTGTCCACCACCTCCTTGTCGGCGGATCCATTGCCATGCGCGATCCACACGCCCGAGCAGGCTCGCATCACCGGTTCCAGGGCGGACACCAGCCCGCTGGCCGGCACCTGCACCTCGACTTTTTGTCCCCGCCGATTGTGAATGTAGGGTTGCCGATTCGACACAATGAGGATTTCATCGCCCGACAGATGTTCATGCAGAATCGTCTTCAAACTGGCCGGGCTCCAGGTGATCTGGCTTTCGTCCCGCATGCGGCGATCGGCTTCGAGTTCCCTCACCAGCGCGTGGAGATCCTGCGCAACCGGGTGCAACTCCGCTGAATGGGCCTGGCTGGCTTCGGCCGGCAACCCGGTCTTCGTCAACATGTCTCTGACGCCGGCCACCCATCCCCGCCAACTGAGTTGCGCCACGATCACGGTAACAGCCGAAATCACCCCCGCAAGGCCGACGAACAAATAAAAGATGTACCACTTGGTGTCAGTACTGCGTTGGTGCACGAAACTCATATCGTGCACGAGCATCAACCGGCCCTGAACCTTGCCGCCAGACTGAATCGTCGCGACCACCACGTGCAACGGGCCCTGGGCGAAGTCCACCACTTCCGAGGAACCGGGGGCCAGATGCGCCAAACTTTCGCAGGACAATTGATCGGGGTAGGTCAGGGTCTGGTAGAGCAGACGCTGCTGCATATCGCAGAAGCCCAGCGCATACAACCGTTCATCCTGAATCACTTTATGAAAGTACGCAAAAATCTTCGTGCGAGAGCGGGACACCACAAGATCCGCCAGGGGCACCTCCATCGTGCTGGCCAGTAACTTGGACCGGCTTTCGAGGTCGCGCGTGAACCACTTCAGCGTGAGGGAATCCACCAATGGCACAACGCTGTAGGCCACGACGCCCAGGACCAGCAAGAGGGGAAGGATAAACCGGAGGGACAGTCGCATTTTTTCTCCCGCAGTTTACTTTGAGACCAAAATCTCTTATGGTCTGAGGCATGTACCCCTACGGACTCATCGGCAACTGCCACGTCTCCGCGCACGTACATGAAAGCGGATCCATAGACTGGCTTTGCCTGCCCAGACCGGACAGTGATCCGGTCTTTGGACGAATCCTCGATCCGGAAGGAGGGCATTTTTCCATATCAAGCCCTACCAGCTCCGCTCAAGTCAAGACAACACAGCGCTACCTGCCCAATACAAATATCCTGGTGACGGAGGTCTCCACGTCCAACGGGGACACCTTCAGAATCACCGATTTCTGTCCCAGATTCGAACAGTACGGACGCCTCTATCGGCCGGCGGCACTCTTTCGCATCGTCGAACCGCTGGCCGGCACGCCGTCGATCCGAGTCAGTTGCCGGCCGGTCACGGGGTGGGGAAAAGAGTATGCGCGCGGCATGCGTGGCAACAGCCACGTGCGGTACGACATCCGCGGAGAATACCTCAGGCTACTGACCAACATGCCCCTCACGTATCTCTACGAAGAGCGTCCCTTCGCCTTGACCGAGAAAACCTATTTCGCCCTGACCTGGGGCTTGGGGATCGAGGACGACCTCGCCAAGGTGAGCCACGAATTCCTGGATCAAACGACTCGCTACTGGCGCATGTGGGTGAAACATTGTTCGATTCCCGTGTTGCACCAGGAAGAAGTGATCCGTTCCGCGCTGGCGCTCAAACTGCACTGCTACGAAGATACCGGCGCTATTCTGGCCGCCTTGACCACCAGCCTTCCCGAAGAGCCGGGTGGTCCGCGGAACTGGGACTATCGCTATTGCTGGTTGCGCGACGCGTATTTTTCGCTCACCGCCTTCCACAATCTCGGACACTTCGAGGAGATGGAAGGGTTTCTCAAATTTCTTCTCAACATCGCCTATACGCATGAACATTCTCGGGAACGGCTCGCCCCGGTGTATACGCTCAGTCAGGATCTCCCGCTGCCGGAAACCGAACATGCCAATTGGGCCGGCTTCTCGGGTAGCGCGCCGGTTCGCAATCACAATCAAGCTGCCGAACACATTCAAAACGATGTGTACGGCGAGCTGGTGCTCGCGCTGACGCCGATCTTCAGCGACAACCGGTTCTATGACTTGCGGACGAAGGATCAGGAGCAGCTTGTCGCCAATCTGGCCCGACTCTGCGATCGCACCATCGCTCAACCGGACGCAGGGCTGTGGGAAATCCGGAACGGCTGGCAGGAACATTCGTTTTCGAACCTGATGTGCTGGGCCGGGCTCGACCGGGCGCACCGTATGCACAAGGCAGGATTTTTACCGTCGTTGACGCTTGATCTGGATGCTGCCCGGGCGCGCGCCGCGCAGGCGCTGCTGAATGCCACCAAAGACGGCTCGCTCCGCAACGGCCCCAAGGACGACACCTACGATGCCTCGCTGGCGCAAGCGGCGATCCTCGGGTTCCCCAACCGCGACGTATGCGAATCGACCATGCAGAGCATTGCACGCGCGTTGGCCGTACAGACCGGCGGCAAAGAAACCGGCTTTTATTTTCGGTACCTTCGGACTGATGACTTCGGACGGCCGCAATCCAGCTTCGTCATCTGCTCATTCTGGGTCGTGCAAGGTCTGGCGCGACTCGGGCGAATGGCTGAAGCCCAGCAGATCATGGCGCAAGTCCTCACCGGCGCGAACCATCTGGGGTTGTTCTCGGAACATTTCGTCCCGGAGACCCGCACGCAACTCGGCAATTTCCCCCAAGCCTACTCCCACGTCGGCCTGATCAATGCCGCATTCGCCGTCAGTCCGTCCTGGACGACGGTGCTCTGAGCCCCACGCCTGTGCAGCCTGACGGGCGCCCCGGCCCGGCACAATTATCCATAATCTCTGGTCTGAGAATTCCCTCGAACCCCGGAGCCATACAACACGCTCCGGGGCGAAAGAAGAAGGCAGCGCGGCGTCAGCCGCATCAACGCTGACTACTGGGCGGGGCCGACGACCCGGATCGTGCCCGGCTCAATCTTCATCCCGCCTGGATCGGCCGATCGCATGCGCGCGTTGTAGCTAATGACAATGGGTTTGCTAAAGCACAAACTCGCACTCTTGCTCGGGTCTAATTCCTTCAACTCGTTCACCCCTCCCATCATGCCCGAGAAGCCGCGATCGCACGACAACATCTCGGCATTCAGACCGGGGATATCGATCAACACAGGGAGCGTCCGATGGTTTACCCAACGAATTTCGTCACCGACGTGTACGGTCAGATCCGCCGGTGCCAGACTACCTTCAAATTTGACCTCATGAATGAGCGCCGTTCTCGAGGTCTGCGGCAAGCTTGTGCAGCCGGTCATCAACACCAATCCCGCTACCGCCACCAACATTCTTCGCATAGAGAACCTCCTCTATAAAAATTGTGCACAGCGTCTCGTGCTCAAGGCCGATGTGCCTCGCTCGTTCACTATACCAGCCCGGGCGGGGAGAGAGCCAATGCCATAGCGCGGATTCACCCTAGACGATCGAACTCACACTTATCTCACTCGTGTGACCCGATTGGTGTCGGTGTGGTGAAACAGATCGGATCGGCCCTTCATCTTCAACTGTGTGTCTTCGTGGTAACTGAAACTGTCCGGGCCATGCACGGTGATCGTGACTTCAAAACGGACGGTCTTGAACTCCCGATCCAGAAACTTGTTGGAGCAAATGCCGTACGTATCCGATCCGGCCTCCGCCGCAATCTGAAACGACGTGGCATCCGGCTCGACGGTCCCACCCGCCAGCACCGTGACTCCCCGCGGCACGATGAAACAGCGCAGCACTTGTTTGGCCGCCGCATCCCAGAGCCAGTAGCCACTCTCCTCATGAAACGCCGTCCCATCGCTCAGTCGAAAGACCACGAGCGAATAGCGCAAGCCATATAACTGTTGTTCATGATTGTTCACAGGCCCAATCGGCTCGAAGGTTAATCGTTCACGATAGGGATTGTGTTCCGTCCCTCGGTTGTCGTCAGGCGCCACATCCGCACCTTTGTCCCCTTCCCACACACCCGCCAACGCAGCCAACGGCCCAAGATACTGAAGCAAATCCTCTCCCATTTCGCCGATCCTCCCTGTTTTAACCGATTGCCGCTCGGGCTGTTGCCAGCGGCTCTGGCGGGTGCTCTTGTAGCAGAGCGGCGGTAGCCATTCAATTGGGAAGAGGTGGCATCGAGAGGTACGCCGGAGTCGCGAACCTATTACTCCAGCGGCGAGGGGAGTCGGATCCCGGTCCGAAAAGCGCCGGCCCATCAGGCCCTCGATGGGCTTGCCTGTGTCAGGACGCATTCTCCGCAAGAAACGGGCGCACACCGGCGGCCCGGCTTCCCGCCGCAATCGCCAGCGCGACAAGGATGAGCAACCCCGCGATAGCGAACGTGACCTGCATGCCGGCGGCCACAGCATCTGGAGCGGCCGTGGCGATATCACCCGTTCCTGAGGCAAAGGTGAACAGGGCACCCATGGCCGAGGCACCGGTGATGAGTCCGAGATTGCGCGAAAGGTTGAGCAGTCCAGAGATGACACCGCGCTGGTCGGGAGGAAGGTCCATCATTACCGCCGTGTTGTTGGCCGTCTGGAACAGCGCATAGCCGACTGTGACAACAGCGATAGGAAGGGTGTAGCCAACCATCCCCAATACGGCCGGCAGTGCGTAAAGCAAAAAACACCCCGCCGCGATACCGATGAGTCCCATGCGAGTCGTGCGGTCGGCGCCGACAGTGTCCACTAGGCGACCCGCCGGTACCCCGGCGAAGGCCGCGCAGAGAGGACCAATCGACAACACGAATCCCAACCAGCCCGCGCTCAGTCCAAGTGTTCGCGACAGATAGAACGGCCCGACTACGAGTGTCGCCATCATCACGGTCGAGACGAGCAGGCTCATAAAAAGGCTTGCACTCAACAACACATTGCGAAACAGTGCCAGTCGGATCAATGGCGAGCGGACCCTTCTCTCGGCGACGATGAAGAGGCTGAGGCCCAGGAGGGCCGCCACCAGTAAGCCCACGTTACGTGACCCGAAATGCCCTCGCCCCACCGTCATCGCGAGCGCATAGGCCGCGAGCGTTATGGCCAGCAGAAACGTCCCCACCAGGTCGAAGCGGAGCTGGTCGGCCTGCGGCCGATTTGCATCGACAGGGAGATAGCGATGGACGAGCATCACAATGGCGACACCCAGCGGCACATTGATGAGAAAGATTGCCTGCCAGCCAAGTACTGAGATCAACAGGCCGCCAATGGAAGGACCCAGTGCTGTGCCGGCCGCCGACATTGTACCGACCAATCCCATCGCACTGCCGGCTCGGGATTTGGGAACGGTCTCCCCGACAAAGGCCATGGTCAAGGCCATCATGATGGCCGCTCCAAAACCCTGTACTGCTCGGGCGGCGATGAGAAACCCTAGGCCGGGTGCACTCGCACACAGCGCGGACGCGATCGTGAATAATGAGACGCCGATCATCAACAAGCGTCGCCGCCCCATGAGGTCTCCGAGCCGTCCGACGCTCACCACCGTCGTTGTAATTGTCACGAGATAGGCCAGCACCACCCATTGCACGTGCTGAAACGAGGCTCCGAACTCCTGCGCCAATGTCGGCAAACTCACATTGGCAATGCTCGTCCCAATAGAAGACAGCAGCACGGACAGGGAAAGAGCGGCGATGATCCATCGAACCGGGGTGATCCGTTCCGTTTTCACCGCTGGCGCTCTCCTTTTCGCAGCATATACACCCGCTCCGTGGCCGGACAGCGTCCTTTGAGGCCGCCAGGGACATCGAGGCTGGTCTGTACGGAGATGTCATATCGCTTGCCGTAATGCTGCTTGATCTCTTCGGTCGTGACCGAGAACGGCGGGCCCTCCATCATCCGCTGGTCATACTCAAAAGAAATGAGCAGCTGTGGCGCCTGTCCGGTCAACGTCATGAGATGCTCGGCATAGCGAACACGCATATCTCGCGGCAGAGCCACTAGGGCCGCCCGATCATAGATGGCATCGACCGGGCCCAGCAGTTCAGGTGTGACCTTGAAGATGTCGCCCACGAAGATGTCCAGATGCGGGGCGCGATAGTGATCGAGTGAGCCGACTGTCGTGATCGTCGGGGTCACACCGAGCTCCGCGAACAACTGTTCGATGGCCACGGCGCTCAATTCGGCCCCGGCCACTCGATAGCCGCGAGACAGCAACCAGCCGATATCGAGCGTCTTGCCACAGAGCGGCAGAAAAACACGACTCCCTTTTGCCAGTGACAGCTTGTCGAAATACTGCACCAGCAATGGATTCGCGTCACTTTTATGAAAGCCGATTTCATTGCTGGCCCATCGATCATGCCAAAACTTTGCGTCCATGCTGTACATCCTCCCTGCTAACACACAACGACGATGTGGCCATCTTACGCCACCCCATGGACTAGCGGAATACGCAACGGATGCATGTTATTCGTGCATCTGACGCCAGATCACAATTGAACCGTGCTATCATCGCACCATGGCGAGACCCGATCTTAACCTGCTGGTGACTCTTGATGTGTTGCTATCGGAAGGGAGCGTGGCGCGCGCCGGACAGCGATTGCGACTGAGTCCGTCGGCGATGAGTCGGGCACTCGCTCGATTACGCGCGACTACCGGCGACCCTCTGCTGGTAAGAGCCGGCCGCGGTCTCGTCCCCACACCCCGGGCCCTCGAATTGCGTGAGCGGGTGAGTCATCTCGTGCAGGACGTCCAAGCGGTGTTACGCCCTGCGGAGCAGCTCAAGCTCGATCAGCTTGTACAGACGTTCACACTGCGGACCAGCGAAGGGTTCGTGGAGAACTTCGGCGCGCCGCTGATCGCCCGCATCGCCCTGGACGCTCCTGGTGTGCGGCTCCGCTTCGTGCAGAAACCGGACAAGGACAGCGCGCCCCTCCGTATCGGAGCCGTCGATCTGGAAACCGGCGTCGTTGAGGCCGCGACCGCGCAGGAGTTGCGTGTGCAATCCCTGTTCAATGATCGCTACATCGGCGTCGTGCGAGCCGGACACGCATTCACAAGGGGCAGGGTCACGCCCTCCCGCTATGCGACCGGCAGACACATCTGCGTGTCACGGCAGGGGCTGGAAAAGGGACCGGTCGATGAGGCGTTAGTCGCGTTGGGCTTGGAGCGTGATATGGTGGCGATTGTCGGGGGCTTCGCCATGGCCCTCGCGCTGGCTCGCGCGTCCGACCTCATCGCCACCGTTCCCGAACGGCACACCGGCCTGTTGCGGGCAGGCATGCATAGCTTTGCCCTGCCGGTCTCGACGCCGGAGTTCACCGTCTCGATGCTGTGGCACCCTCGATTGGATGCCGATCTCGCGCATCGGTGGTTACGCGGCTGCGTGCGTGAGGTCTGTACACAGCACCTCGCCCGCCTGGGTCGTTCAGGCAAGAAAAAAGGGCTCGGAGAGTTTCCGAGCCCTTGAGTTTGGTGGAGGCGAGGGGAGTTGAACCCCTGTCCGAAGATCGTCGGCACATCGCGTCTACATGTGTAGCCGATTCTTTAAGCTTCGCAGCGACCCACGCCTATCGGCCGGCTTAGAACCGCCGCTAGCCCAGTATTGTCTCGCCCCCCGCCGCTGAGCACCGGCGTGGGACCAGTCCGCTGCATCGCGCCATTCCACCCCCGCGGACCTCAGATGGAACGACGTCTCAGCCTAAATTAGGCTGCGAGTGCCAGTTCTTGGTTGGCAGTTGCGTTTTTCCCGGAATTTTACGAGTTCCCGAGATCTCGACATGCGACGATGGCGTCAATATCCCCGTCGAAACCGGTCGCCCCCTTTCTAGAAGATCGTGAAATGTCAGACGTAAAAGGTGAAAGGCACGTTTTACGTTTCCCTTATTGAGATACTCATCTTAACGCATGGATCAAGGGGAAGCCAGAGAAGAAGCAGAGGTGTCCCATTGCTCACTGACCGGCGCGATCACGGCATCGGCGTGAAGGTCCAAGTCCAGCCCTGATCCTGCTGTTTCATGACCTGTCCCTTCGGCACCGGCCCGGCCAACAATTCCGGCGGCACCGTCACGAGCAGTTGTTCCTCGCGAACCTGTCCGGGAACGGGATGGGTGCCTTTGCAGCCGCCTCCGCCCACGTATTCATCCATGTCCGGAGTTCTCCGCTCACCGATCAAACCGAACATCGCCCCGATCACCGTGATGCTCTTGAGATCGAAATGTTCATAGGTGCCTTTGAGCACCGGGGCCGGACACACCGCCGAGCCATCGCGAAGGTTGTCTACTTTCGTCGGAATATTCGGCAGCGCCCTGGGCTGCGCCCCTTCCTCCAGCGGCCAGGTAAATTCGAATTCCACCTGCTCGGTGACATCGGCCACAGCCGAACCGCCGATAAACTGTTTGTCGCGCTGAAACAGGCCTACGACCTTATATTTCACGCCTGAGACCTTCTGACGTGTCCCGCCCTTCACGTGAAGGATCCCGGTCGTATCTGCGCCTCCCTTCAAGTCTGTCCATGCGCTCGCTTCCACCCAGCCAGACAGCAGCATTCCTGCTGCGATCAATGGAATCATTCGACTTGCCATCGGCATCGACCTTTCCTTGACGAAATACGGCACAGGCTTACTCCGTCAATTCGGTATTCACGCGGCGCTCCACGGGGAAGTTGCGCTCCCGCCAGGCGTCCAACCCGCCTTCCAGCGGACGCACCCGGTGAATCCCTTTCTTCTTGAGCAAGAAGGCCGTTCTAGCGCTGGACACTTCATTCGGGCAGGTGCAATAGAGCACGATGTCACGGTCGCGAGGGATTTCGTGATGCCGGTGTTCGATTTCTTCCAAGGTGAAGTTGATGGCTCCGGGAATGCTTTCGGGATCCAGATCCAGGGCCAGCGGATGCCGGACATCGACCACACTGATGGCATCTCCTGCGTCCATACGTTGCTTGAGCTCATCGACGGAAATTTTGGCCATGCGGAGATGTCGCAAGAATTTCTGCCGATGATAGAACTTGTAGCCGATGAATCCGGCCAATCCCAGGAGCATGATCAGGAGCATCAACCCGCCGGCTTGGTCGAACAGCCCCATGAGCTGCTCCAGCTGATTGGTGAACAACGCTCCGACTCCGGCGCTGGCCGCCGCCCAAATCAACGTGCCGCCGATATCGTACAGGACAAACGTCGCGGGCGACATGCCGACAATACCAGCCAGTGGAGGTGCCACCGTGCTGAAACCGGGAACGAATTTCGCCAGCAGTAAGCCGCGAGGGCCGTTGCGATGAAACAGATTTTCCGTGTCCCGCACACAGGAATCCGGCTCCAGCGACAGGCGGCAGAGAAACCCCAACACCCTGCCGCCTCTCTGACGACCCAGGTAATACCAGGCGAGATCCGGCGGCAGAGCAGCGGCAACGGGCAGCAGCAAGGCTGCGGCAAGACTCATCTTTCCGGCTCCAACCAGCGCACCTGCAGCAACGAGGAGTGGAAGGGCAGGAAGCGGGAAACCGATCTGCTCGACGAAGACCACCCAAAACAGGACCGACGCTCCATGCTCGGCGAGGAAATCAAAGGTATTCATAGCCGATGGCGTCCTCCGGCTCAGGCACTCCGGAAACGAGAGAACCGCGCAAAGAGAATCGCGGCGAAGGGCAGCGCGAGACCCAACACCGTCTGCACGATGAGCAAGGTGCCCAGTTGGGTGTAATCGTCCGGCGTCTGAATCGCATTGGTGACCGGATCCCGTACCTCTCTGGTCACCACAAAGAGCTCATTAAGATATTTCGTTCCGAGCTGACTGAGAGACAGCGCGAGATTCGTGAAAGAGGCCATCACGGCAAAATACGTGGCCTTGAGATTGGTCGGGGCGGAGTTCGCAATCCAGGCCAGCATGGGAATCATGGAGATTTGGCCTAGCGGCGATTCCAGCGCCGTATTCACGAGAGCGATAAACCGTGCATCGACCACGCCGCCGGTCAGCGCCGCGGTCCATTCGTGAAGTCCGTAATACATGCTGACAATGGGGAGTCCGAGGACAAACGCCGCTACGGTGAGAAAGCCGACGACATAGGCAATGGATCGTTCCGCCATAAACCGGCGAAAAAGAAACATGCCGGCCAGCGTCAGGGCACTGCCGATGAGCGACAACACCGAGAGAAACTGTTGATCGAATTTGAGCTTGTCGATCATCCACCAGGTCGCGCCTTCGCCGGGCCCCGGTACCGATCGAAACACAAACACCACCAACGCCGTGCCCACGAGAACATGCCTGGCGTCGGGAGTCAGTTCACGAGTCAGGCGGACCATCAAGACCGACACGATGGCCATCGATCCGGCAAAGACGATCTCTTCGTTGAACGGAAAATCCGCCACACCCACCGTGAGGGTAAACAACACGAACAACAGGCTGCCTCCCAAAATCCACCAATTGGGCCTGGTCGGTTCCACAGGCCTGTCCAGCAGCGCGGCAACCTGGGCTGACGTCATACCCTGGCTCTGGAGCCGGCGTTTCGCTCGCAACCGGAGAATCGACGCGGTGATCACCCCGAGTACCGACACGGCCGGGATGGTCAGGGCCAGGAGATAGACATGCTGATAGATCTCCGCGACCTTTTCTTTCGGCAGATTCTCGACACCCGTGAACAGGTACAGATTGATGAACGCCACCAGAATCCCGCCGCTGATGATGGCCACTCGACCGAGTGTCTGCATCGTCGTGTGCATCAGCTTGAGCCTGGCTTCCTCGATGGGAAGGCCCCGCTCGTCGACTCTCGGAACCGCCTCAACCGTCATGGCATCGGCAACCGTGTCTTGAATCACATAGCCGATCGGTGCCAGAAGCGCGCTCAGCACGTACCAGATTTCCGCCGGCATCACGGCAATCATCGCTTCGCGATGACCGATCAAGCCGACCATGATGAGCAGACTGGCCGCAATGACTCCCGCGCCGAGATATACGAGCAGGCTTTTCCAGCGCCACAGAAGATCCACCAGATGCCCGAACGGCATTTTGAGCGCCCAGGGAATGCCGGCCCAAAACCCCAATGCCGCGAGAAAGGCGGCGGAGAGGCCCAGATAATCTTTCACAAAAAAAGTGCCGACGATGCCGGTGAGCCCGGAAATACCGGCAGCCATGTAGACCATGAGCGGGGGGAGATAAGAAAGTTGGAAGTCGCGGGCGAGTTCCAGGATATTGCGGTCGATCCAGCGGGATACGGCAGTCATCATATCGGCGTAACCGGGAAGGGCACGAACATGTTCATCTTCTCCTTCTCTGTTACCCGTACCGGACAGGCATTTGCAAGCAGCGCGGTAGCCCGATGAGAAGGACCGTGATCGGGAGACCAGGGCCCTTCTCGGTCATGGACGACTCCGTTATTGCGGAAACTCGATGGGCGCTGCCACCTGTTGCCAGCCTTCGCCATTCAGGGATCGCAAGAAGGCCACCACATCCTGCTGTTCTCCGTTGGAGAGTTCGAGCGGAATGATCGTATTGTCCTGGTGAGGGTTCGAAATCCCGCCCTGATTGTAAAATTTCACCACTTCCTCCAGCGTTCCGAAGCGGCCATCGTGCATGTAGGGGGCAGTCCTCGCGATCTCCCGCAACGTCGGCGTCTTGAAGGCGCCGATGTCTTCGGGATTCTTGGTCACCATGTAGCGGCCCAGGTCCACGCTGTTGGTATCCCAGCCGATGCCGAGGTTATGGAATTTCTCGTCCGAGAAGTTGAAGCCGGAGTGGCAACGCGTGCAGCGGGCTTTGCCGCGGAACAATTCCAGGCCTCGTTTGGCCGAATCGGTCAAGGCTTGCTCCTCGCCGCCGACGTCGAATCGATCCGCAGGACTATTGCCGGAGACCAGCGTCCGTTGAAAACTGGCGATCGCCTTGCCGATGTTCTTCTCGGTAATCTCGTCGTGGAACACCTCTTCGAACAGCTTGCGGTAGCCACTGATTTTTTTCATCTTCGCCGTCATTTCATCATAATCGAGAAAGCCATGTTCAACCGGATTGACGAACGGCCCAGTCGATTGCTCTTCGAGAGTCTGGGCGCGGCCATCCCAAAATTGCACCTTGCTATAGACGCGGTTGATGGCTGTGGGGGCGCTGCGGCCACCCTGCAGTCGATTGATTCCCATGGAGACGGCTTGTCCGTCGGTGAACGCCAATCCAGGCATGTGGCAGTTCGCGCACGCCACGGTGTTGGTCTTGGACAGCCGTTTATCAAAAAACAAAATCCGCCCCAGCTCGATCTTCTTGGCTGTCTGCGGATTGTCAGTCGGAATGTAGGCCGCAGGATCTTCCAATCCCAGCAGCACGGCCTGCGTGGTCGTACTAGACCCACCAGGGGACGGCGCAGACGAATCACCCAGGACTTTCGTGGCCGCCATACCCATCGCTCCGACCATGATACCTGCCGCCATCCCCGCGACCCATCTCACCCTTCTCGTTCCCATGATCCCTCCATCTTCTTTCCCATTCGATGCGAGTCACACAGTGATCACCGAAACATCAACGTCGAACCGGGTCGGTCCTGTCGATCCAGGTGTTGTTCGACCTTCTTGACGAAGGCATCATCTGACAGCGCCCTGCCCTGGTCTTCCGCAAAGGCCACCCTTTCATGACCGGCTTGTTTTGCCGGCGCAGCACAGCCCTGCAACAGAACCATGAAGCACCCGATTCCTATGAGAGCTATGACCTGTCGCATACTTCGCCTCCTTGTGGTTGCCATCTCATGAACGACACGATACCGGTTGCAGAACCATCAGTCCAATTGATAGTGTATTGCTCGACGATTAGATACATTTATCATGGAGGTCTTCCGGTCCATGACCCTCACTGAACTGCAGTACATCGTCGCCCTTGCTCAGGAACGGCATTTCGGCCGGGCAGCCGAACGCAGTTTCGTGACGCAACCGGCGCTGAGTCTGGCCATCAAAAAGTTGGAGGAGGAATTAGGCGTGGCAATCTTTGAGCGGCGCAGAAATCAGGCGGTGCTCACGCCACTGGGGGAACAGATCGTTCACCAAGCCCAACGGGTGCTGGAAGAGGTGGACCACATCAAGCTGCTTGCGGCCCAAGGGAAGAATCAGCTGGTGGGAGCCTTACGGCTCGGCGCCATCTCCACGGTAGGCCCGTATCTGCTGCCGGATCTCGTGCCTCTCCTGCACAAGCGGGCGCCGGAGATGCCGCTGGAAATCGAGGAGAATTTGACGGTGAATCTCACGGCTATGTTGAAGAGCGGAAAGCTCGACGTCATCATGATCGCCCTGCCGTTTGAGGAGCCGGGAATTCTGGTGCAGGCCCTGTACGACGAACCATTCAAAGCCGTGGTACCGGCAGATCATCGGCTGGCAAAAAAGGGGACAATCGATCCATCGGCCATGACCGGTGAGCGCGTCTTGCTTCCCCATGCCGGTCATTGCTTCAGGCACCAGGTGCTGGAGGCCTGTCCGGAACTCAGTCGATCGGATTCCGAAGGCTTGCAGGGGAATTCGCTGGAGACGATTCGCCAGATGGTGGCTTCAGGTCTGGGCATTACCGTCATGCCCTCCAGCGCCGTCACCAGCCGACATCTGAACAAACGGCTCACCGTATTGGAGTTCACGAAACCGGTGCCTGAGCGGCGCATCGCCCTGGCCTGGCGCAAGGGCTTTGCGAGGCCGGCCGTCATGACGGCGATTCAGGACGCGGTGGGAATGTTAAAGATCGCGGGGCTGGAGCCGATCCCCGCAACGGCCTGAGCGTCAACGTTGAACTCGTTGCCTACGGAAGATCAGGTCGTCGAGCGCTGCACGCATCTCTTGCTGAGACAAGCGTATCCGTCCTCCATGACCGGCCAGTACCCATTCAAACGGATAGGATGCCAAGGTCGCGATCGATCGGCGCAACGCGTCCGCGTTCCAGACCAACTGCTGCGGAGCATTCAACTCATTGGTCTCGGGATCCCACCAGAGATGGTCGCCTGTAAATAAGAACCGGTTCCGGTAGAGAAGACAGAGGCTGCCTGCCGTATGGCCGGGGACGGGAATGATCTCAAACATGTCGCCATACGATTGGGCATGCGAACCATCGATGATCACTTCTGCACCGGGCATCGCATGCGCATCTGCGCGGTGAATGATCCGTTTCGCTCCGAATCGCCGCGCGTATCTGGCGGCATCGGCCACGTCGTCTTCATGCGTCAGAAAGATGTACGCAATCCCGCCCATCCGGTCGAAGGCCTCGACCAGCGGCTTGAGATACCGCGGCGAATCGATCAACCAGTTGCCATCCGGATGCCGCACGAAGAAGCTGTTGGCGCCGAAAGACTTTTCTGAATTGTACCCGCTGTAATAGACCTCATCTTCCACGAGGAGGGGAAAATCGGCCTTCGCGGCATTCAACGAGAGTGTATCGCTCTGCTCGGTTCCAATCGAACCGGTTGGGCAGGCGAGGAGGGCACGGTACGCCTCCCCAACTTCCTGGGCAGTGACCGGTTGATTCACCACAGCTGAATAGTCTCCGACTTCCTCGAAACTGGCAGGGGCCAGCTGCCGGCACGCGTCGCAATTGATGCAGGTGGCATCGACGTAGAAGTTGCCGGGACGATTCGCGTCTAGTCGCTTATGCGGGTCGGCCATTTGAGATTCGCCTTGTCGAGGGTTTCGACAGGAGCGCTCCGGTTCGCATGGCTTTTGCCTGGTCGACTGCGCGCCAGAGATACCAGGCAGCTGCAGTACGATACGGCCGCCAACGTTCCCCATATCGTAACAGCTCTTGAGGGGTCGGCATCACCGCTTTCTTATAGGCGATCCGGAATCCATTACGCACGCCGAAGTCATCGACCGGCAGGACATCAGGACGGCCCAGCTGAAAGATCAGCAACATCTCGACGGTCCACCGGCCAATGCCTCGCACCGCCATGAGCCGCTCGACAATGGCGTCATCCTCGAGCCGCCGAATGACCGCTGCGGTCGGGACGGTGCCGTCGATGGCCTTCACCGCCAAATCCTGCAGCGCAGCAACCTTCGCGCGAGAGAATCCTGCTTCCCGAATCCTCTCCGGTTCCAACGCCAACACATCGGACGGCTGCGGAAACCGACGACCCGGACACAAGGCCATAAACCTCGCGAGAATACACTCCGCTGCCTTTGCATGGAGTTGTTGATAGGCAATGGCACGGACCAGTGACTCGAATGGAGAGCGTCGATGGGGGAGCGGCAGCGCATAGGGGCCGACCTCTGCGATCAGGCCTTTCATCACCGGATCGATGCGGCACAGATGAGCCATTTCCGGTGACAGCCTGCTCATCCACTCCTCGGTGTGTACTTTGCCTGCAATGTCAGCACCAGCACGGCCTATTGGATGCGCAAACTGGCGGTCCGGCAAGGCCGCAGCGAGGTCCACGGCGCGAAGAATACTGAGCGCCAGGTTTGTGGACGCCGGCGAGACGGTGAGCCGGCCCTGTCCAAGAGGCTCCACGTACTTGCCTGGTACGTGGAGCCTCTGCGCGACGCGAGAACGCCGCTGGCCGTCATTTTCCGCATCCGGCTACCCGATGATGGCGTCGGCTTCGATTTCAACCAGCATGTCCGGATCGATCAAGCGCTTCACCTCCACCATGGTGGTCGCAGGCCTGATCGCCCCGAAGACTTCACCATGCGCTCGGCCGACTTCCTGCCATTGATCGATGTTGGCCATATAGATACGTGTCCGCACGACATCCGCGATCGATGCACCGGCCTGCACGAGCGCCGCTTCAATCGTTTTCAACGCTTGGATGGTTTGGGCATAGGGATCATCTTTTCCCACAAGCCCCGCGCCTGTCATTGCGGTCGTACCGGAAACCTGCACGGATTGCCCAACACGTACGGCGCGTGAATAGCCGATTTTTGCTTCCCATGGTCCCCCTGTCGACACATTGCGTCTGCTCATGACTCCTCCTGAATCGCCTTACATGACAATACCGCCGCCGGCCTGAATTGTCTGTCCCGTCAGCCACCGTGCCTCTTCACTCACCAGAAATGCCACCACATCGGCAATATCCGCCGGAAGGCCCAGGCGCTGGGTCGGAGAGCCTTGAAGACCGATCTGCCGGTACTGGTCGGTCAGGACGCCGCTGTCGGTAATCCCGGGCGACACGGCGTTCACGGTAATCCCTCTGGGAGCGAGTTCCTGGGCAATGCCCTTCGTCAATTGCTCCAACGCCCGCTTACTGCCCAAATACGCGCTGGCGCCATGAAAATGCAACTGCGTGCCGGCGGTGGTGATGTTCACGATACGCCCCTGTTCCGACAACACCTTGGACGCCTCCTGCATCGCAAAGTAGGGCCCCTTGGCGTGTAACCCGATCAATGCATCAAAATCCGCCTCAGTGGTTTCGAGAAAAGATTTCGGCGAGAACTTTCCGGCATTGTTGACCAGGATGTCCAGACGGCCGTACCGGGCAACGGTCTCCTGCACCACTCGCCGGGCCTCATCCGCACGACTCATATCGGCGTGGAGCGCCCACGCCGTTCCGCCGCGTGCTTGGATAGCAGCTACGACATCACCCGCCTGCTGCGCGCGAGTTCGATAGTGGACCACGACGGTGGCCCCCTGTTCGGCCAATCTCAAGGCGATCGCTTTGCCGATCCCGCCGGATGCTCCTGTAACAATCGCCACCTTTCCGCTCAACGACCCCATCATTGTTCCCTCTGCACCCACGAGCTCCGACCGGGCATCCGGAGATGATCCACCATCCGCCGGCACTCGCCTCCGCCCGGTCCATCTGTTACTGTTCGTCGATGAGCATTCAGCTGGATCAGACGGTCCCGTTCGGCCGTTCGTTGCGCGAGTACGAATTGATGTTCTCGCTGAGCGCATCCGACCGTCGATGCCGCATTCTGGATTGCGCCGCCGGACCAGCCAGCTTCAATGCCGAACTCACGGCCGCCGGTGGCACGGTCTGCTCGTTCGACCCACTGTATCAATTCACCGGAGCAGAGATCCAACGGCAATTCTTCTCCACCCTGGATCATGTGATCGAGCAGGTGCGAGCGACGCCGCAGAATTGGGTCTGGACGTATCATCGCGACCCGGAGGATCTGCGACGGAACCGGATCACGGTCATGGACGCATTTGTCGCCGATTACCGCGAGGGGAGGGGAACGGACCGGTATGTCTGTGGTTCCTTGCCGGCCTTGCCGTTCGAGCGCGACGCGTTCGACCTTGCCCTCTCGTCCCATTTTCTGTTTCTGTACTCAGACCACTTCTCCCAGACGTTCCACTTGGACTCGGTTCGTGCGCTGATGCGGGTCGCGCGTGAGGTCCGGATCTTCCCGTTGATCGCCCTGAGAGCCGAACGGTCGCAACATCTCGAGCCGGTCTGCAACCAATTGCAACACGATGGGTACCAAGTCTCGATCGAACAGGTGGGATATGAGCTTCAACGCGGGGGGAATGACATGCTACGCGTGCGTCGACCGTAACCAGGTCGGGACGCCTTCAGTCAGTCGGCCAATCCGGGGGCACGTCCCAGCGCCCGATGGATACGATCTCTCTCACGGACTTTCGCTCTCGAGATGCCAGCTCCCGCTGACGCAACCGCTCATCCAATATCGCCGGATCACCCGAATACCCGACCGCGATCATCGCCACCGGTTCATACCCCGCCGGAATTTTGAGCTCAACCCTTGCCATCTCTCTGTCGAAGCCCGCCATCTGATGCGCAACCAATCCCATCGCCGTGGCCTGCAGTGAGAGACTCAGTGCGGCCATGCCGGTGTCGTGCCAGGCATGCCGGTTCGGCGTCCCGTTCTCCTCAAAGTTCATCCGCGCCACAGAGAGAAGCAGCACCGGCGCCCGGAACGCCCATTTCTTATTGCTTTCCTTGAGACAGGCCAACAGCCGGTCATACGCTGGCGGATCGGCCTTGGTCCCGACGACGAACTGCCAGGGCTGTTCGTTGCTCGATGACGGCGCCCACCTAGCCGCTTCAAACAGGCTTCTCAATTTTTCCGGTTCGACCATCCGTTCCGAAAAGGCTCGCGGGCTCCATCGACGCCTCAGCAGATCATGAATGGGAGAGTGCGTCTCAGCGGGCTTTTCCATGAACGCTCCTTCTGTGAATTATTCTGTTGTCCGGGCGGGTGAGGCCAACTTGCGCACGACGCGTGCTGGATTGCCGACTGCGACACAATCGGCGGGGACCGAGTGGACCACTACGCTGCCCGCACCCACCACACTGCGATCACCGATCGTCACACCGGGTAGAATCACCGCTCCGCCGCCGATCCAGACGTCATTCCCGATCCGGATCGGTCGCGCAGATTCCAGGCCGGACCGGCGTACCTCTGCCTCGAGCGGATGCTGCGCCGTGTATAGCTGCACGGCAGGGCCGACTTGCACGTCATTCCCGATGTCGATGAGAGCACAGTCGAGAAAAATGCCATGATAGTTGATGAACACGTTCCGGCCGAGGTGGATGTTGTAGCCGTAATCGCACGTGAACTGCGGCATGATGACGGTTCCATCTCCGACGGAACCCATGAACTCACGAAGCAGTGACAGCAGTAGATCCGGCGCGCCATCCGTGATGGCATTATAGCGAGCGAGCATCATCTGCGCCCGGCGACGCTCCAGGGTGAGCTCCCCCGACGATGCGCGATACAGCTCCCCGGCTAACATGTTGCGCTTGTCGCTTTGTTCAGTCATCTTGGCACGGCGTCACTTACACCAGCGGGTCTGGGCGAACTCCGCATTCGTCCAAGTGACGCAGGAGGTCGGCGGGATCATGGTAGGTACGGTATGCACCCGCCCGTTCGAGTTCCTCTCGACCGTAGCCTCCCGACAACAGACCCACGCCGAGCGCCGATGCCCTGCGAGCGGCCAGCAGGTCCCAGACGCTATCACCGACCACGATACACTTGCCAATCGGCATATGGAGTTGCTCGGCAGCCGTCAGAAATAAATCGGGATCGGGTTTGGCGCGTTTCACTTGATCGCGAGTTACCACCGGCGTGCCGGCAGGCAACTTCAGCAACTTCAATGTATGTTGTGCGCTCTGCAGCCGTCCGCTGGTCGCGATGGCATAGGGCACACGACCCGCCGTCAGCGCATCCAGCAGATCCTGCGCGCCAGGCAGTATCCGTAGCGATGGAGCCTGTTTCACGAACGCTTCTGCGTGGACCCGCTGAATGCGCTCCGCGTCCTCCTTCGAAACCGGCCGGCCGGTTTCGCGCAGGAGGGCATGTAACATCAGACCGCCACTCATCCCGATCTGGCGATGGATCCTCCAGACCGGCAATTCGATTCCCGCGGCTTGAGTGGCTTCACGCCAGGCCAGTACATGTTGATAGACACTATCCACCAGCGTGCCGTCCAGGTCGAAGAGAAACGCGAGCCCCTCACGATCATGCACAACAGCCATACCGGTCAGCGCTCCAACTTGGCGTCCATGGTGATGGTGGTATTCAATAGGCGGGAGATGGGGCAGCCGGTTTTGGCCGCCGTGGTCGCTTTGTCCCAGGCCGCAGCATCAGCGTTTGGCACCTTCCCCCTCACGTCCAAATGAATGCCGGTGACGGTCCATCCTGCATCCAGTTTTTCCATGGTGACCGTGGCGGTCGTCGCAAGGTGATCGGCCACAAGATTCGCCGCCCCCAATTGACCGGAGAGCGCCATGGTAAAACAACCAGCATGCGCGGCGGCGATCAGCTCTTCCGGGTTCGTGCCTTTCCCATTCTCAAATCGCGTGCTGAATGAATATTGGGTCCCGTTCAAGACACCGCTGTCGGTCGAGACGGTCCCTTTGCCGGTTTTGAGATCTCCCTGCCATTGTGCCGACGCATGCCGTTTCATAAGATCCTCCAGATTTAGATATTCATCGCCTGTACGGCGCGGTACAGTCCACCGTCAGCGGACAGACCGTCCGCCTCCGCGGCATGACACCATCAGACCATCACGCGTCGTTGAATCGATCGGAGCACTGCCTACTTCTCGACGTCGAATCCGTCATCCTTCCACCAACGCCATCCGCCGTCGAGCTCCATAATGGGATAGCCCTGCTCGGCAAACTGCACGGCAGCGGTCGCGGCAAGATGACAGACCTGTGAATAACAGTAGAGCACGTTGATCTTGTCTTTTCGCAACCCTGTGAAGGAATGCCACTGATCCTTCGGTAGATTCACCGCGCCGGGGATATGCCCCTCGGCATAATCTTCCGCCGCCCGCACATCGACCACATTCACTTCCTTGTTCTTCATCATCCGCTCCAGTTCAACCGGACCGGTGGTGAAGGCCATCTTGGCCTCAAAGAATTCCTTGGCTTTTGCCGGGTCATTGGTCATCACTGGTGTTGCCATGGTCTTCCTCCCTATAGATCGGTGATCAATGTTATTCCCATGCTCCAGTGGGATGCAGGACTCGCACTTGCGTGCTGACTTCTCACGTTAGAGAGTCTCGTTGGTCTATGCAAGCGCTGATTGCCCTTTCCTGCAATCTGGCTTTACTGCACCTCCACCGTAATAGTATCGGTTGCGGCCAAATGCTCGTGATCGTGAGTCGCGGCTTGAACTGTGATCTTATGCTTGCCTTTGCTGAGACCTTTGAATGTGCCGGGAAACTTCTTCTGCGGTTCGCCGTCGAGATACACATGACCATGAGCCGCTTTAGCCCCCTTCGTGAGTTCGTAGGTCAGCTCGAAGGTCTCTCCCACCTTGGCCCCATCCTTCGGCGAGGTGATCTTGATGTGAGATCCATCCTCCACTTCGGCGAACAGGGAACCGGCCGAGAACATCAGTCCAGCCGCAAACAACATCGCGCAGAATCCTTTCATGTATCGCATCGCATCCTCCTGGTTTCACTCTGTAGATTGTTCATCGCTCACCGTTCATTCTCAGCGCACTTCATTCCTCCGGGACAACCCGACCGCCTGACGGCCCTCTTCTTAGTGGTCGCCATAGCGATCCATCCATTTTCGAATGTGTTCCACCGCTTCAGTCTTTTGTTCCGGCCGGAGGGTCGCATGCCATTCCGCCACCTTGGGCAGGACGCGCTGCATCACACGCTTCTGTTCGGCCTGGTGTCGGTCCATCAACTGAGACAACTTGGCCTGGTCCAGCCGGTTGCTCTGCACCTGAGCGATCACTTCCTCCATAATGGCGTTGTGCTCCTGCTGCGATTCGGCACGGGCCGCCACCATTTCATCCCTCACCGCCATCAACTTCGCCTTCTGCTGGTCGTCCAGATCCAAATGTTTAGCAATCTTGCTCGTCATCCAATCCGCCCGCTCAGCCGGCGTATGGTGCCGATGACAGCCAGCCCCAACCAGCGCTCCGGCCAGAACCAACGTCCCGACGACCACTCTGAATGTGTTCTGCATCCTCATACGCTCCTCCTCCCTGATTGATCTCATGGGCTCAATACTCGAAGGCTACGCGGTAGAGAGCAGGCGTCATCTCAACGCCCAGCTCTCTCAGCTTCTCCTTCATGGGCGTGACACTCCTCTCGTAGGCCTTCCAATACAGGGTTTCATTCTCCCACATGGCCACGTTGATATAGTTGAACCGGCTGTCCGGCTTGAGGCTGTTATGAAAGTGGCCGCTGATGAATCCCTCTTGCTTCGTGATCTGTTCCTTGACGTCCCGCCACCACTGCACAAACTCAGCCTCTTTGTCGGCGGGCACCGAAAACACATTGATCAATGTCACCGGCATCAGGCACCTCCATGACCATCCTCGACCGCGACATCCGCTGACGAGTCACCTACGGTCTGGCGGAAGCAGAGCCCCCGCCAGACCCAATCAGGTTACTGCGCCTTTCGCACGTCGATCACGGTTCCTTCTTCGTTCAACTCGAGCACGATATGCGAACCATCTTCGATCGGTTTGGTCTTGATCTCCATCCGCTCCAGCGGGAATTCCTTGACGCCATCCGGCGTGGCGAGCCTGACCAGATTCTTGTTCGGCCCAGTACGGATCAACTTGCCGAAGATCAGGCGATGGGTCCCGGACTTGGCCTTGTCTTTGCCATGCACGTCGATCACCATGCCTTCTTCATTGATCCAGAGTGACACGCGATCGCCGACCGCTGCATCAGCAGGAGCATACTTCCTCATCAGGGTGTACTGAGCGGCCGGCGTCTTCACATAGACAAGGCCAGACTCAAACTTGGTGACCACCCCATCCGCCTGAATGACATAGCCGGGTTTCGTCCTCGGATGTTCGTCGAAGCTCATCTCCACGGTGAACCGGTTGATGTCGATCATCTTTCCTGCTTCGTTCAACTCGATCGTCACCGGCGCCCCTTCCTCTAAAGCGGACAATTTGGACTTTCCGGTTTGGACATCGATGGCCTTCTCTCCTTCCGGCGTCCACACCTTGATTTCCTTCTTGTCCGACGAGGTATAGACCAGGTTGCCGGTCACGAAGCGATGGGCATGGGGCTTGTCCCCCTTCCGATGGACATCGATCACGGCGTTGTTTTCATTGACCCGCATTTCTACTTCTTCCCCAACCTCGAGATTCTTGGGCGTGAGCGTCGACGCAATTTTCATCGTTCCCCAGGGCGTCTTCACCGTGGTGATCCCGGACTGCACATTCGACACCACCCCGCTGACCTTCATGTGCGTCGCGTTCTTGACCACGCCTTCGGCGGTGAATCCAGAGGCCACTCCCAGGAACAAACTCAACACCAACGAACCAAGAACCATCATAGTGTGTCTCATGATACGACTCCTTTCATTTTTGACTGAGAATTCTTGTCTTGCCTAACCTCTGCACGATGGCCCTCGTCAGACAGCCTGACGTGAAGATGGTGGCCCCTTTGTGATACATCTCGGACAGCAACCTGGTCCCCGCCTCATCGATGAAGGTCACTTCGTGGAGATCGACATGGCATGGGGCCGGTTCGCCGAATTCCCGGTTCAGCCAGCAATTCCGCAATTCTTTGACCCAGGGACCGGCCAACCGTCCGGAAAGTACGAAGATGGTTCCCCGGTTTGTCTTCGACACCGTAATTTTCAACATGGTCGTGGATCTTTTCGTTCATCGAGTACGGCCGGACCGGTACCAGGCCTTCACCATGACGCTCAGAACATGCGCAACGCGAAACTCGCTTCCCGCGCCTTCGTCACCGGAACTGCCGCCCGTTCGCCAAACCAGCGAGCGATCAGACCATCCAGCGACCACTTGCCTCCCCCGACGACCAGCAACGCCAAGCTCATGCCGATCACGAGCAGGTGATATTCGAACCCTTCACCGGCCTGCTGTCCGAACCAGTTCATGAAGAACCCTTGCGGCAAGTGCACGGTCAGGATCGCGCCGAGCATGATGACGATGAAGCTCGCCGCCGTGAACCGCGTGAGCAGGCCCGCGATCAATCCCAGACTGCCGATGGATTCGCCGATGATGACGAGAAACGCGACTAGCCAGGGAAGACCCATTTTTTGAGTAAAGAATCCCATGGTGCCCTCGAACCCGAACCCTCCGTACCAGCCCAACAATTTCTGGGCTCCATGCGCGAAGATCACACCCCCCAACACCACCCGCAGAATCAAACCAGCCCAGGAATCATCTGTTTTGAAAAAGCTGTACATGTCGAACCTCCTTCGTCTTATGGGGTTGAATTACCGTGTGCGTCCTTGAAACCTCACCGGTTGCCACGCCGGCTGAATCATCCAATCCTTGACCAACACCATCAGGGTCACGAGGGGAATGCAGGCCAACAGTCCGTACCACCAGATCCACACCATCACGTTCTTCATGGACTCACCCTCCATTCTCTCAATGCGTTGCTGTGCATCCCTATCAGCAAGGGCCGTTCCCGTTCGGCGCCACGGAGGTGACACGCGCTAACGCATTGACGATACGTTGGATTTCGAAGACGGAGCCTGATGAGTCCCGATGTGCGGGGTTGACGTGACGAAAGAGAAACGACGATCCATCGTCAGGTGACGAAGGCCTTCGTCACAATATGACGGGAAGTGGCAGTGCGCACGGTGATGGAGCGATGTGGGCTCAGTGGAATTGGCGTCGGAAGCGCCACATGCCGCTCCCGAACAATGTGCCGCCCAACAGGAGCATGGCCCGGACGGGTTTCCAAAGCAGGTCCAAGCCTGCCCCCTTCAGCATCACGCCATACGTGATGTCGATGTAGTAACGCAGAGGCGACAACGTCATGATCGCCTGCACCCACTTGGGCATCGACTCGTACGGCGAGGTGATGCCTGACAATAACAGCATCGGACCCACGACGAAGAGCGTCATCATGGCGACTTGAGCCTGGTTCTTCGCCATAGTCGCCGCCACCAACCCGAATCCGGCGGTGGTGAAGACATGCAGCGCGGTCAGCAGAAAAAAGAGTCCCGCCGACCCCTTCATCGGCACGTGGAACACCGGGTGCAACACGCCGTACAGGGCCAGCGCGGTCGCGAGGAGGATGACCCCGGACATTGCGAGGACCTTTGAAAACATGATCTGGAAGGGAGACAACGGCGACACGAGTAACTGCTCGACCGTGCCTCGCTCCTTTTCACGAACCAGCGCGGCAGCCGGCAGTAACACGGCAAAAATGGTGATCATGCGCAAGACATGTGAAATGGACTGGAACCAGCGTTCGTCCTGGGTGGGGTTGAACCAGACCCGATGGGCACTGGACACAACGGGCACGGTCGCTCGCGTTCCGGCAAGACCCGCGGAAGCCAGGCCCGTCTCGGTCCCGAACAGACTCGCAATCCGCACGGTATACGCTGCGGCCGAAAGCCCCTGAGGAGCGTTGGTGGTGTCGACGAGCAGCTGGACCGCCGTTCGTTCTCCGCTCATGAGGGCCTCGTGAAAACGAGGAGGAATCTCCAATAGGAGCATTGCGCGGCCCTGATCCAATTGCCGGAGCCCTTGCCGTGGATCGCTGATGGCTCCCGAGAGGAAGAAATATGGAGGCTGGAACCGGTGAATCAGCTCGCGGGAAGAGGGGCTCTGATCCGCATCATGCACCAGCAGCTCCGCGTTGGTGAGCTGCATGGTGATTCCGGCCCCGCTGACCAGTACCGAGAGAGAAAACGAATACACCAGAAACAATAACAAGGGCACATCACGCGACAACTGCAAGATTTCCTTCCACGTCAACGCCGCGAGACGTTGCCCCCACATGGCTGCCCGTTGTCGAGCCGTCATCTCTTGCCCCTCAGGTCTTCGGTCGCTTCGTAAAGAGACGATACGTGACTACGCTCATCGCGGCGGCAAAGATCGCCAACGCCAACAGATCGATCCACAGCACATCGGCACCGACCCCTTTCAGAAAGCTGCCCCGCACGATGTCGGTGTAATACATGGCCGGGTAGAGGTGCGCTTGGATCTTCGCGCCGCGTGTTAACGAGGCGACAGGGACCAACAAGCCCGAGAACAAGATCGTCGGAATCATTGCCACGACCATCGTGATGATCAGGGCCGCCATTTGTGTCTGCACCAGCAGCGAAATCAGCAGGCCGATCCCCGTGGTGCAACATACGAACAACACCGACGCGGAAAAGAACAGGAGGAAATTGCCCTTGAACGGCACGTGAAAGAGACCGACGGCTATCAGCCATAACACGAGGACGTTCACGAGAGAGATGACGATATAGGGCAGCAGCTTTCCGGTGAGAAACTCGGCGCGGCTGACGGTGGAGCTATAGATGTTGTAGATCGATCCCGTTTCCTTTTCCCGCACAACTCCAAGCGCCGTCAGCAGGGGAGACGCCAGCATCAGCGTGAACATGACCAGCGCCGGCACCATGGACCAGGTGCTGCGGACTTCCTCGTTGTACAGGTACCGCACCTCGACACCAAGCGGACGCACGAGGACGCCGGCTTGCTCCTGGGTCAGGCCACGGGAGCGGCGCAGGAAATCGATCAGTCGCTCCTGCGTGAACGCCTGGTTGATGGCAATCACGTAGCCCTTGGCGATATCCGTATGGAGCGGAAAGGTCCCGTCGAGCAACGTCTGTACGGCGACCGGTTCGCCAGCGGCCAATTGCTCCTGAAACCGCTCGGGCACAATGATGGCCGCCCGGATCTTCGTTTCGGCCAGGAGACGATCCAGAGTACGCTCCTCGTCGACATACCCCCGAAACGAAAAGTAGCGCGACTGGATGAACCGCTGAAGATACTCCCGGCTGAACTCACTGTGATCCCGATCCACGACAGCAAACGGAATGTCTTCGACATCCAGGTTCAACCCATACCCGAACACCACAAGCCACAGCGCCGGCAATAGGAACGCCAACAGCAGAAACAGGCGGTCCCTGGTGGTTTCCTTCCATTCCTTGAACGCCACCGCGCTGATACGTTGCAGGTTCAGGGGGCCCCCTCCTTGTGCGCCGCCTGTTCCAGCGCCATGACTCGCGACACAAACACGTCCTCCAGGCTCAGCATTCGCGGGCGCACCGCCGCAACCGCGATCCCGACGCGACCCAAAACCTCCCGCAGCCGTGCCTCATCACGGGAGGGATCACGCGAGAGGACGTGGATCTTTGTGCCGAAGAGCGCGGCGCCGGGGAATCCCGACGCGGCCACGTGCGCGAGCGCCGCTCCCGGCTTGTCGACGGCAATCTCCAGAAGGTGGCCCACTTCCTGCTCCACCTGTGTTTTGAGTTCCGCCGGCGTGCCTTCGGCCACGATACGTCCGGCATACATGAGGGCCAACCGATCGCAGTGCTCCGCTTCACTGAGGTAGTGTGTGGTGATAAGGATGGCGACGCCTTCTTCCCGGGCCAACCGCGACAGGATCTCCCAGAACCGTCGACGGCCGATGGGGTCCACGCCGGACGTCGGTTCGTCCAGAAACAGGACACGCGGGCTGTGGACGAGTGCACAACCCAATGCCAGACGTTGTCGCACCCCCATGGGGAGGCGTCCTGTCCGATCATGTTCATAGCCGCCGAGGCCGGCCATGTCCACGATCCATTCCATCCGTTGTTGCGCCTGTCGACGAGCCAATCCATAAATCCCGGCAAAGAGCCGGATATTCTCGATCACGGTCAGGTCCAGATACAGGGAGAAGGCCTGGGACATGTACCCGATGCGTTCCTTGATCGCACCGCTTGCCGTCCGCATGTCGGCGCCGGCCACGCGTCCTTCTCCGCCCGTCGGCGGCAGAATCCCGGTCAGCATCTTGATGACGGTCGTCTTACCCGCGCCGTTCGCCCCCAGGAGGCCGAAGATTTCGCCTTGCTTCATGTCGAAACTGACCCGATCCACCGCTCGAAAGGAGTCAAAATCGCGAATGAGCTCCTTGGCCTGGACGGCCAATCCATCGAACGGTTGCCTATTCCACGAATGCGCGGCATGGCCCGATGCTGCCGACGCCCCCGCTTGTGCATCCTGTTCTTTCAGCAGCAGTGCCACGACCACATCTTCCAACTCCGGCTCGTCGGTGTGGAGCTGCGTGACCGGCAACGAGTCCAATGCGTCCCTGATCCCTGCAGCGGCAGCATCCGGCTCCCGCTCCGGTGTAAACACGTGCAGCGACGCACCCATCGATTCCACCTGGGGATACCGACGTTTCAGGCGCACCATGGCGTCCAGTTGCGGGGTTGCTTCGACGGTAACGACCAAGCCGGGAACCAATGCTCGAACGTCCGACGGAGTTCCGGATGCCAGCACCTGTCCATGGGAAAGAAATGACAGCCGATGAAAGCGGGCGGCTTCGTCCATGTAGGCGGTCGAGACGAGCGCGGTCATCCCCTTGACGGCTTGCCATTCTGCCAGAATGGCCCAGAAGTCCCGCCGCGAAACCGGGTCGACGCCGGTCGTGGGTTCGTCCAGAATGGCGAGCTCCGGCTCATGAATCAGCGTGCAGATCAACCCGAGTTTCTGCTTCATGCCACCCGAGAGCTGCTTCATCAGCCGAGTGCGAAAACGCTCCAGGCGGGTGATCGCCAACAATCGCGCTTTGCGTTCACGAAGGTCGGCCTCGGACACCAACCTGAGCCTGGCGAAGAAGTCGATGTTCTCCTCCACGGAGAGCTCAGGGTAGAGATTGAGTCCCAATCCTTGGGGGAGAAATCCGATCCGCCGCTTCACCTGTTCCGCCGCCCGCTCGGAATCCACGACGATCCCGAACACCTCGGCGGATCCTCCCTCATATCCCAACACTCCCGCGATCGCCTTCATCACCGTGCTTTTCCCTGCACCATCCGGCCCGATGAGGCCGTAGATCTCTCCTCGATTCACGGTGAAGTCCAGGCCATCGACGGCAAGATGGTGCTTGTACCGCTTGACGAAGCCGGACACCCGGACGACCACATCCGTCGACGATGGAGCGAGGCTTGTCATCGAGGCTTCGACCAGGCGACGTCGTCCTTCCAACGGATCAGCGCGTCGGCCGGAAGCCCCGGTGTGAGACGATGATTCGGATTAGCCGTGAGGTAGAGGCGGACGGCGTAGATCAGCTTGACCCGTTCGTCCGGCGTTTGAACTTCTTTGGGTGTGAATTCCGCTTTCGAGGCGATGTAGCGGACGGTCGCCTCGAAGGGTTCGTCGGGGAACGCGTCCGTGTGGATGCGGGCCGGCAAATCCAGCCGGACTTTGCCGATTTGGAGTTCCGGGACATAGACCTGCAGGTACAGGCGGTCAAGGTCGACCACTTCGAGTAGGGGCGCGCCGGTCGCCACAACTTCGCCGATGTCCACCATGCGTGTGGTCACCGTGCCGTTTGTCGGAGCCAGGATCGTTAGATCGTCGAGCACGCTGCGAGCCTCCGCAAGCGTGGCATCTGCTTGGTCGCGTTGCCGTTCGAGCGCCGCGACCTCCGCCTCTTTCGATCGGATACGTTCCTTCCCCAGTTCAGCCTGTGCGAGTTCCTTGCTGGCTTGGTCGAGCCCGGCTTTTGCCACGGCGATTTCCGTCACCGCGACCTTCCAACGTGCATCGGCCTGATCCACCTGTTGCTGCGACACCGCCTGTTCGGGCAGCAGCGCCCGGATGCGATCGACATCGCGACGGGCTTCATGTTCGATCGCCTGTGCCTTCCGGATGACGGCACGTGCACTGTCGACCTTGGCGGCGGCCGCCTCGATGCTCAACGGCACCTCCAGGTTCAGGACCGCGAGGGCCGTATGGGCCGCCTCCACCTGCGCCATCACGCTGTCCACCAACCGCGCAACTTGATCGACTTTCGCTTTCGTCTGCGCGTCGTCCAGCCGAATCAAGACGCTGCCTTTGACGACGTTGGCGCCTTCGCGCGCCGCCAGATCTACGACGCGCCCCGGAAACTTGCTGGCCACGGTGACATGGTCACCCTCAATCCGGCCATTGGCCTGAATCAGCCCCTCCGGCAGCCCGTTATGCCAGACCAGTCGATCGAGAATGACATAGCCTGCAAGCAACACCGCAGCGAGGACGGCCGCGACGATCGTGGAGGTACGGGTGGTCATACAATCAGTCTGTCGCAGCCCCTGTTTCGAAGACACACCGCACGGCCCAGCTGCACGTGCGTCGACACTGTAGTCGATGATGGACCCTTTTGCCAGGGCTCAGCCTCTATGGCAAATCAACCCACCATTCGGACGACGACTCAATGCTCTCCATACCGGGCCATCCACTTGCGGAGGTGTTCCACAGCCTCGGTCTTCTGCTCCGGTCTCAGCGTCGCATGCCACTCCGTCACCTTTGGCAACAGACGCTGCATCACGCGCTTCTGTTCAGCCTGGTGACGATCCATCAGTTGCGTCAGCTTGGCCTGGTCCAGCCGGTCGCCCTGCACCTGGGCGATCGCTTCCTCCATGATGGCGTTGCGCTCCTGCTGCGATTCGGCACGAGCCGCCACCATTTCATCCCTGACGGCCATCAGCTTCGCCTTTTGCTGATCGTCGAGGTCCAAGTGTTTGGCGATCTTACTCGTCATCCAATCAGCTCGTTCCGCCGGCGTATAGTGCCGATGACAACCGGCCCCGACCAACGCTCCGGCCAGAACCAGCGTCCCGATCGCAACCCGAACCATCTTGTGCGCCCTCATGCTGCCCTCCTTGGTGAGTGGTATGAGATCAGACTGCCTCTTCACATTGAAACAGCAATCGAAGCGACATGGTAGGGGGCAGCGCGCGATTATTCCCGAGGGCGGGACAGGCCGAGCTTTTTGATTTTGGAGGTGAGGGTGGTGCGCTTGAGGCCAAGCCGAACCGCCGCACCGCCCGGTCCGCCGATCGTCCACTTCGTCTCTCGCAGGACACGAAGGATCTGCTCGCGTTCCGCCTCCTGCAGGGAAGGCGTCGCAGCATGACGCTCCGGCTCCACCAGTTTCAGTTCCTGGAGGGGCACATGCAGTTGCGTTCCCTGAGTGAGAATGACGGCCCGTTCGACCAGATTTTCCAATTCCCGGATGTTGCCCGGCCAGTGGTAGCGGGACAGGGCCTCCAGAGTGGGGGCGGGAACCGATTCGATGGACTTCTTCATGCGCGCGGCATAGTGCTGCGCGAAATACCGCACGAGCATGGGGATGTCGTCCCGTCGCTCGCGGAGAGGCGGCAGGTTCAGGGGAAACACGTTCAACCGGTAATAGAGATCGCCACGGAAATGTTGCTCTTCGACCAGCGTCGCCAGATCGCGATTCGTGGCGGCGATCAGACGGATATCTACGTGGATGGTGCGCGTGCTCCCGAGCCGTTCGAACTCCTGTTCCTGCAACACACGAAGCAGTTTAGACTGCAGCTCCAGCGGAATTTCCCCCACCTCGTCTAAAAAGATCGTCCCGCCATGGGCCAATTCGAACCGACCGACTTTCTGCGCGATGGCTCCGGTGAACGCCCCCCGCTCATGGCCGAATAACTCGCTTTCGAGCAGCCCAGTGGGAATCGCGGCGCAGTTCAGTTTGACAAACGTGCGTGCATGTCGCCCGCTCAGGCGATGGATGGCCCTGGCAATCAGCTCTTTCCCGGTGCCGGTTTCACCCAGGATCAGCACCGTCGCGTCGGTCGGCGCCACGATTTCCACTTGCCCCAACACCTGTTTCAACGCCCGGCTATCGCCGATGATATCGTCGAAACCATGTTCGAGGCGAATCTCCTCTTCGAGATAGTGCTTCTCCTCGGTCAGCCGGTCTTTGAGTTCGGTGATCTCTTGATAGGCCAGAGCATTGTCCACCGCGAGCGCAATCTGTCCGGCCACCTGGCTGAGAAACTCGATGTCCTGCTCGACGAACGCCTGCTCCTGACGGCTGGCCAGATTGAGACAGCCAATCACGCGATCACGGGACAACAGCGGCAGTGAGCAGTTCGATTGAAATCCGCGCTCGACCAGCAGCTGCGTCACCGGATGTGAGAACGCCTGCATTTTGTGCCGATCCGGCACAACCACCGGCCGCTTCGTCTGGAGGGCAAGACCGGCCGGCGAATCGTAGGCGTCTGAGCTATTTCCCTCCGTGAGTGCGCCCTGATTGTCGGGAAAGTCGAGCGCATGGAGACGCACGCGCTGGGTCTTGCTGTCGTAGAGGATTAAACTGGCATATTCCTGCGGGACCATCTCGCGGAGACAGAGACTCACCGCTTTGAACACCTCGCGCAGGTCCAGCGTGGAGGCCATGGTGTTGGTCATGCGCAATAACAGACCGAAGCGATCGCGCTGCCGTTCGACGTCCCGCTGTGAGGCCGCCGCCGCCTCACGGTTGAGCACATTCTCCACGGCCACCGCCACCTGACGCCCGATCTGCTGCATCAAGTCCAGATCCTGCTCCCCATAGGCACCGGGCTGCAGACTGGAAAATTCGAGCGAACCCAGCTGACGCTCTACCGACGTCAGCGGCACCAGACAGCAGGACTGCACGCCGTCCTCCCGCATCAGCCGGACAATGGACGGCCAACGGGATTCCTTGGTCAGATCATTGATCAATAACGGACGCTGGGTGTCCCACACCAGGCCGGCCGGTGTGTCGCCGGAGGGTGCCTCCTGGCCGCCGATGATGTCAGCCGGAACATTCGCTTGCAGCACATGCAGCCGCATGATGTCGCGTTGCGCATCATAGAGGGAAAGGCCGACAAAATTGACGGGAACGAGCATCGGCAGGCGGCGGGCGAGATCCTGAATGAGACTCGGCAGGTCGGAATGGGTCGCAATCGCCTCCACCACCTGCAACAAGGCGCCATAGCGCCCACTGTCTTCTTGCGTCGCTTGCGGAGATGAGAAGGGCGGCTGGTTATTCATGAGTCGTGGCTTAGTATGCCCGCGACCGCCGCAGTACGCAACGGCACCGGAGTGCACTCTCGCCCGCGGTCTCGAACACGATGTTTTGCTGGTACGAGCCAAGGCGCACGAGCGGTTTGGTCGTGATACCCTTCTCATTGTCCTCCGCCGCCTGATTGATCTGATCGAGAACAGAATGATCGTTGTGGCGCCGTGATCAATAGGGAAGGCACGGTGGTCGGCGATTCAGAGGAAGACAAACCGCGAGGGGATGACGGCGTCTTGAGTCAGTAGCCTGCGAATGTTTCCGTGCGAATATCGCTGTGGTCGATGCCGGCTTCTTTCAACATCGTGCGCAATGCGCCGACCATACCCGGCGGGCCGACCACGTAATAGATCGGCTTCTTCACATTGACGAGGTGTTTGGAGAGCAGCACCGCGTTAATGTACCCCGTCTCGCCCTGCCAGGGGCGGGAGGAATTCGCGGGTTCGGTCATGGTGGCTACGAAGCGATAGTGAGGATTCTTGTCCTGCAAGGACTGCAATTCGTCCAGAAACGCCGCATCTTCCGGTCGTCGGTTGGAGTAGAAGAGCACCATGGGGTGCGGCGACCGTTGCATCGCCGCCTGCACCACCATGCTGCGAAACGGTGTAATGCCGATCCCGCCCGCCAGAAAGACGGCCGGGCGTGTCTGGTCGGCATGTAGCACCAAGTTCCCGAACGGCCCTTCCATCCGGACGGTTGAGTCGAGCGGCATGCGCTGCAGTTCGCGCTTGAAGGCGGTATCGCGGAGCCGGGTGGCAACCATCAGGGTTGATTCCTGCGGCGCGCTCGCGATGGAAAAGGCCCTGGTATTGCCCGCTGCATCGGTCTCAGAAGGCTGAGGCAGCGTCAGATCGACAAACTGACCCGGCGTGAAGGCGAACTGCGACGGCTTGTCGAAGTAGAACGCCATCGTCCCTTCCGCCACCAGACGCCGCTCGGTCAGTGTGATTGAATACCCGCTCTCGTCCGCCGCCTCACCCATGCTTTCCCTCTCGTATCACGCGCGGCACGCCGGTCAACCAGGAACTCAGAGCGATTTGTGCGTCCCGTCGCAAAACGGAGGATTCTTGGTGTGCTTACACTGACACAAGGCCACGGTTTTCTTTTCGGTCGTCGTGAACGCCATGGGCGTGAAACTGGTTCCCTTGTGAGCCCCATCACAAAACGGCTGCTTCTTCGAGCGCCCGCATCGACACCAATAGTGCGTACCTGCGTCCAACTCCAACACGGCCGGCTGCTTCGCTGCAATGACTGGTTCTTCCATGCTGTGACCTCCCGTTTAGTTGAATGACTTCATTTCGACACACTGACTTGCCCCACTGGGCTCCGAACACTTCCATCCATCAGACTCAAACCCCTGCCATCTCCAATAGGCGAAGGGCTTGTTCTTCGACTTACCGGTACACTCAACATCCACACTGCTTGGGGAGAAATGCGCCAATCCTCAGCCATCCGCTGCCGCAGAAGAGGACAGAGTTGATCCGCTCGAGGAGCTAGAGGACCAACGGTTTGATCGGCGACACTACGGCCGCCGGATTGTTTTTCCACGTCGCCTCGTCGGCGTCCACATACAGCTCGACTTCGTTGCCATCCGGGTCACGAAGGTAGAGGCTCTGGCTCACGGTGTGGTCGCTCATCCCGTCGATGACGATACCTGACCGTTCGAGCTCCTGCTTGGCCGCCCGGAGTTCGTCCAGGCTATCTCCCATTTTGATGCCGATATGGTACAGCCCTCGCCGCCGCCCTTGCGGAGGGCCCGGCGCATCGCCGACTTGAATCAGCAGCAGTTCATGATGCGTGCGGCCGGATGTGAGCGCCGCGGCCGCGCCGTTGAAAATTCTTCCTACTTCCTGGAATCCAAGCAGGTCGCGATAAAATGCCAGCGACCGCCCGAGATCTTTCACATAAAACACGACGTGGCCCAGATAGTGCGCCTTCATGTGATCGACTCCTTCCCGGTCGACGGTGTCCGGAGCAGTGCCCTGACCGCCGCATGCGCCAGCACCACATCCGGCTCGCGCTGCAGCGCGTCGTAATAGTGCCGGCCAAATCCATCGCCTTCCTCAGACGGCGTCAACATCGTCCGCACCGAGTCGATGGTCAGGGTCATCTCCGCCCGATCCTCGACTTCCTCCTCCTCTGACAGCTCATCGATCTTCACCATCAGTTGGGACAGCGGGCGCAACCAGGCGAACCAAGCATCTCCGAGCACGAGCTGAAAGAATGCGCCATTCGTCTCGATTCGCCCATGCACCCGCTCATAGGAGACCCGTTCACTGTCCAGTAGCGCCTTATGCAGGCGGAGCAACGCCCGCGAGAGGTTGCTCAGATGTGTGCGCATGTGATCCTGACCTGACATCATCTCGTCTCCTTACACAGCCATCCCGCTTATCCCGTCGGTTCACTATCGAGTTGATGCGCCTTCCGGCCGCCACGGGCCAGCGGGTGCCCCGCCAATCGCCCCTCGACCATCAGCCGTGCCATCTCCACGGCACGCGACAGCAACGCCTGCGCCCCGTCGCGCAATTCACGACTGGTTTGCACTTCGGAATTGTTCCGCTCCATGTCCTCCGCGCTCCATCCTCTCGAATGGGCGATGAACGGGAATTGCGGAAACTGGCAGCCGACCTCGGCGAAAAACGTCATCAGTTGGCCCGCGACGGCCTGTACATTGTCCTGTCCGCCCATAATGATAAACGCCGCGACTTTATTCTTCAGGAGGTGCCGGTTCGCGATCGTCTCCTGGTTCTGAATGCAATTCATGCGTTCGACCATTTTGTAGTAGAGACTGCTGGCGCCGCCCCATCTGATCGGAGTCGACACCAGAATCACATCCGCCCAATGCACGATGCCCTCGTACACCTGATCCATCTGGTCCGCTGGATCCATCTGCGTAATCGAGCAAGGCCAGGTACAGGCCTCCGCCGCCTTGGAATAGAACCCCTCACAGGCACGAAACGACAGATCGCGCAGGCGGATGAGTCGCGTGTCGGCCTCGAGCTGCTCGCGTGCATACCCCAATGCGACTTCAAGCAGGGCATCGGAGGCGCTGTACCTTGGCTGGTCGACGGTCATCGCCGTCGTGGCGAGCCCCAACACGCGAATCGGGCCCTCTGCGCGAACGATCGGACGGGCCAGCGGATGTGGTGTCTTCACCAACTTCTTCCGCTTGGTGGCCGACGCGAGATCAACATACAAACGTCCGCCGTCAATCATCAGTGAATAACCGGGTACGCGGTCTCCCTCGTAGCCCGGTTCCCCCTGACCGGTATGCCGATGAAACTTCCAGTAGTGCCATGGACAGACCACATAGTCGCCGTCAAGTCGTCCTTCTCCCAGCGGCCCACCGATGTGGTTACAGATCCCCGAGATGGCCGCAAACGCGCCGTCGCGATAACTCAAGGCGAGCGTGGTCGTCCCGCAGATGATTTGCTGCAGCGGCCGTTGCTTCAGCTCATCCACCTGGCCGATCTCAGTCCATGTCACATCCGGCACCGGGACTTCCTTTCACATCAAGCACGGGGCGCTGAAATCGCACACGCTTCTCTTCCAGATCGTACACATCGAAGTAGGTATACACAGGGCGATGCGTCGGCACGTATTTCGGGATGTAGTCTTCCATATACGCCTGCACCGCCGGCGCCATCTCAGACAGCCGCAGATCCCGCATCTTATTGTTCCATTCGATGACTGCCTGTCGATCCTGGACCTTGCTGTGCACGTTGATCCATGCGCCAAGTTCCTCATCGGTTGCTCCGGTTGCCACGATCTCCTTGAACTGGTCCGGGGTGATCCCCGTGAACGCGAACAACAGGCCTGCCAAAGAGCAGGGCCAGTAGTTGTACTCCCCATTGATGCCGAGCAGGAATGCCCGGCATTTGTCCGCGCAACGCGCCCCGATGACATAGCCCCCCAGCATTTCCCGCGGGCTGCGAGGATAGGCCTTGGTCAGATCTTTCGCAAGCGTGCGAACCTTCTCTAAATCAGCCATCCGCTCACGTCCTTCCTTGTCGAGCGCGCGAGGGCTTGGAGAACGTGATTCCGGCCTTCTGGACCTCTTGATAAGGGAGCAGCCACACCAATGACTCATCAGACAGGTCGCCGACCTGAATGCGGTTTCCCCAGGGGTCGCGGAAATCGCACCGGAATTGGGGCTCCATCTTTACCTTATATTTATATTTCGTGGTGAGCTTTCGCCGTACCTCTTTAATTTGCTGCGCATCCCGCACCATCAATCCGAAATGTTTCACCCGATCCGGCTGCAACGTCTCCACCTCGAAAATCGCCAGGAATTGATGCTCACCGAGTTTGCACCAGGCCGCGCCTTCCCCGCCACGCATCATCTTCAAGCCGAATACGTCCGAGTAGAACCGGACCGCTTTCTTGGCGTCGGTCACTTCGATCACGATGTGATTGCATCCATAGACCTGTACCGCCATATCAGCTGCTCCTTATGCACTCACTTGGGCGATCGCGTCGACAAATGTCTCAACCGACTGCGCGCCCGATACCACCGTCTTCCCGTTCAACACGAAGTAGGGCACACCTCTAATTCCCAGCTGACGCCCGCGCGCTTCCTCCTGCCGCACGGCATCCACTCCATCCTTCGTCTGCAGGAAACGTCCGACAGCAGCCGCGTCTAATCCGGCCCCTGCGGCCAACGAGACCAGGGCGTCCGCCTCACCCACGTTCACCCCGTCCGTGAAGTAGCCGTGGAACAACGCCTCCACCACGGCATCCTGCCGCCCCTGTTGCTGAGCGAACCAGACGAGCCGGTGGGCATCAAACGTATTCGGGGTCCGGGTAATTCGACCGAACGCGAACTCAATACCTGCACTCACGCCTGCGACGGTAATTCGATCGTGGATCGCCTGCACCTCGCCCGGCCCTCCGAACTTCGTCTCGAGGTACACACGGCGATCCATGCCGGCTGCAGGCATGGTCGGGTTCAACTGGAACGGGCGCCAGAAGACACGGGCGCGTTCCTGCGCCTGCACCGATTCGAGCGCCTGTTCCAATCGCCGCTTCCCGATGTAGCACCAAGGACAGACCACGTCTGAGTACACATCGACGGTGAGCGCCGTCCCGCTCATGACAGATGTCCCATCTTTCCCGCCTGGTAATCGTGCACCGCCTGAATGATTTCGTCTCGCGTATTCATGACAAACGGGCCATAACGCGCGACCGGTTCGTCGATCGGCTGCCCGCTCAAGACGAGCAGCGTGGTATCCTGCTTCGCCTCGAGTGTCACCCGTTCGCCTCGCTGCCCGAGGAGCGCGAGTTCCACCTCGCCCATGTGTTGTGCGCCGTTCACCATCACCTGACCATGGAGCACGAACAGCGACGAATTGAACCCTTCCGGCAGCGCCACATCGACTTGGTGTCCGGCCGTCAGCCGCAGATCATAGAGATGAACCGGACTGAAGGTCTTCGCAGGACCACTCACACCGCGGAAGGTCCCGGCGATCACCCGGAGCTGGCCAGCACCTCCGCCGAGATCCACCACCGGAATGTCCTCTTTGACCAAAGTCTGGTACCGCGGGCTGGTCATTTTAAAGGCCTTCGGCAGATTGACCCACAGCTGAATCCCTTCCAGCAATCCACCCTGTCTCGAAAATTCCCTTTCGTGCAGCTCTTCATGCACGACGCCGGATGCGGCCGTCATCCATTGCACATCGCCGGGCCCGATGATGCCGCCGCTGCCCGTCGAATCGCGGTGCGCCACTTTTCCGTGATACATGATCGTCACCGTTTCGAACCCGCGATGCGGATGTTCTCCCACCCCGCGCTGCCTGTTGCCGGGCAGGACCTGCTCGGGTCCCATATAGTCGAGCATCAAGAAGGGAGATAGTTGTTCGTCAACACCGGCGCCCGGAATCATATTGCGGACCGGAAATCCATCTCCCACCATATGATGAGAACCGGGTTGATAGACACCGACCAGTTCCTTGGTTCCAATTGTCTCCGTGTGCATCACCGCCTCCTTTCTTAGGCCATCCCTCGCACGGCCTCGGCGAGGGAAATCGTACCGCGTACCAGCGCGTTGGGAAACTCGTACACGATCGTGCCCTTGGCGAAGGCCGTGTACATCTCCTCGAACAATCGTGCCGCCTCGTCGGAAAAACCGAACGACGTCATGGTCGGCACCACGGCACTGAGCGGCGCAGCCTGTGTGCGGACCGCACGCCCGAGGATTCGGCCGAATTCCTCCGCGACCTGCTCCGGACTGTACTCCTCCGGGCCTGCAAGTTCCACAATCACATGCCCCGGTCCGCCGGCCATCAATCGATCCGCCGCCACACGGCTGATGTCGCCCGTCGAAATCATCGGGATCCTGGCTTGCGGGGCAATGAAGGTGGGGAGTACTCCCTGTCCCCTGACCATGCCAAGGCCGATCGCACCACGACTCGCACCGGCTGATTTTGAGCCAGCAATGTCTCTGCGACGACTTTTCCCGTGTGTCCGGTTACCCCCAGTACGACAAACATCCCTTCCTGTCCTTTCCTGGGTCAGCCGAGTCGGTCCGCCACGATTTTATCCAGTGACCAGCGCCCGGCTCCCGTCATCAGCAAGGCTGCCGCCATCCCGATCACGAGCAGATGATATTCGTAGCCTTCACCCTGCTGCTGCCCAAACCAGTTCATGAAAAAACCGACCGGCGCATGCACAGTCAAAATGGCTCCCAGCATGATCACGATGAAACTGGCGGCGGTGACGCGCGTCAACAGACCCGCCAGCAACCCGAGGCTGCCGAAGAACTCCCCGATGATGACCAGACACGCGACGATCCAGGGGAGGCCCATCTTTTGCGTAAAAAATCCCATCGTGCCGTCGAATCCAAAGCCACCGAACCAACCGAGCATCTTCTGCGCGCCATGGGGGAGCATGACCAACCCCACGGTCATCCGTAAGATGAAGCCGGTCCAGGCATCGTCGGTGTGAAACAAGTTCCGCATTGGTCCCTCCGATCGTTCCGAGCTCACGGCGACTCCCGATCGCTCAACGCCCCACATCAGCCCTAGTATAATAGTTCTAGTTAGAACAAAGTCAACCCCTCTACGGCAATCCAAAGTGATCCGATGGAGTGGACTGAAAGGAGACGATGCTCTGATGGACGAGCGAACCGTCTCCATGTGCCGCGTG
>WBZQ01000182.1_pt1 | contig 57390 bp, 59 predicted proteins | sample 5204251 | NCBI WGS metagenome assembly WBZQ01 (sample SAMN12412402, study PRJNA552823) | activated sludge metagenome | isolation source: activated sludge from nitrification reactor of wastewater treatment plant... | place: USA: Virginia | collected 2017-09
GCTCCTTTTGCTGCTCGAATACCAATCTTACCGCTCGTTCTCGTACTTCCGGTGAATAACTGATTTGGTTCTTCATCTCTTCCTCCTCTCAAATCATTTTATCTCCGGAAATACCGGGGCGATTCACTTCGTCAAGTATCTGGAGCGCCTGCTTCATCTCTTCCCGAAGCGACGCGGTGAAAGCTTTCGGATCGAGAGGGATGCCGAGCTCGGCATAGTACGCCGCCCGCTTCTCATCGAAGTCTTGCGGCAAATCCTCATCGGGGTTGCGGTATCGACGGCTGCCAACGACCCAGATCTCGCGGCAACGCAATTGATCGCGCAGCGCCTTCAATACGCAAATTTCGTAGGTGACCCGGTTGACCTGTACTTTGCCATCCGTATTCTTCTCGACCACCAGCGACATCCAGGAAGGACGCACAACCCCTTCTATGGGTGGCTCCACGCCGAGCGGATAGAGCGTTCCCTTGTGGTCGAGATGTTGCTTCAAGATGTTCAACGCTTGCATGACCGGTTGATGGCGCGTGTTGGTACAGCGAAATTCCAGCGTATTCAGCATAACCGGCAACATGCGCCGGTAGTGCGAGCGGTACGAACGCTGCAGCGCGCCATGAATCGTGGATTTGTAAGCCAATCCGGTCATCTGAATCTCCTGCAGGAGATTGCGCAGTAATTCCTTCGGCGCCACCGGATAAATCACTTCATCGACAACGCCTTTCGGCGTTTTGAGGGAAGCCTCGGCTATGCGGAATAACACCTGCAACTTTTTCGGTACTTTCTTGAGCTGGCTCGCAACATTTTCCTCGACACGATTCTCTGCGCGCTTGCCCATCTTGTGGGTGGTCTCCACCAGCAAATCGACCAAGTGGTCCGTTAATTCCTCACTGCGCTCGTGCAGAAACGTAGTCAATAGCGTTGTCCGCAGTGGCGGAGCATGACGGCGCAGTTCGAAGGGTTCTTCGACGGCGGCGCGGCGCGCATAGCGAGCGATGAGTTTGGGCGGAACATTCTTAAACAAGTCGGGTGGCAGCTTCAGTTCGCGCACCCGCTGCAATCGGTCTGCCGCCTGCAGCACGCTTTCCAGTCCAGCCTTTCCCGGTTCAGATTTGATCACCTGCCAGACACTCCAATCATTGGTTGCCTGTTCATCCGGCGTCTCGAGCTTGAGCGGTTTCAGCAGTCCGTCCAAGCAATTCAGCGCTGGCTTGTCCAATTGACGGACGATGTTTGTACAGAATCGCGTCTCATGTTCCTGCAAGGCAGAACGGATCAAGCGTCGAATTTGTTCTGCGGCCGGCGGTTCTATCTTCCACGCGCGGCATTGCGTAAACACCGCGTCCCGCAGCGCGTCCATGCGATGCTCCTGATTGAGCACATCCATCAGCAACCAGTCTTGCAGTGTTTTTTGGTCGGCACGCCTTGCCTCCCGGAAGCCCAGGCATCGTCGGATTTCGGCACGCTGATACTTGATCGTGCGCCCACTCCAGGAATAGTCCAGCCACACATCCACGGATATATCCAATTGCTGAGCGATGAATTGAATGACCGGGCGTGGCAACTCATCCGGTCCAGCGGGGAAACGGCCTTCGATTTGAAAGAACTTTAATTGCAGCGCGAAGCCCAGCCGAGCGGGGTCGCGACGGTCACGAAGGAGTTCCCGATCAGCAGGCTGCAACAGCCATTCGGCCGCCAGGTCGTCCTCTATCCAACTAACCCTCATTACTCCTCCGCATCGCGATAAAAACGCCTCGCGTACGGCGAGCGTGTATCATTTAAAGTAGGCTATAAAAGGGCCGCTATTTTGCCACGGCTGAATGCGGGTTTCAGAGGTATTTTGCGAAGATGGTTCAATTGGGACAGAAAGCAGCGCTCTATTGCCGGGTATCAACAGCGGATCAAACCTGTGCCCGGCAAGAGGTCGATCTGTGCGCGTTCGCCAAGCGGCGTGGTTATAAGGTCGCTGGCGTATGGAAAGAGACAGCTTCTGGCACCAAGGATGACCGCGTCAAGCGCAGGGCAGTTCTCGCGCTGGCCCAATCGGGTGAAGTCGACGTGATCCTGGTGACTGAGCTTACCCGGTGGGGTCGCTCAACGCTGGATCTGCTCCATACACTGAATGACCTTCAGGCATGGGGCGTGTCGCTGATTGCGCAGACCGGATTGCAATTCGATCTCAGCACGCCGCAGGGCAAGTTGATCGCGGCGATGATGGCGGCGCTAGCGGAATTCGAGCGAGATCTACTCCGAGAACGCGTTCGCTCCGGCATTGCATCAGCGCAAGCACGTGGTGTAGTGTTTGGTTGGCGGCCAGGACAACGGATCAAGGCGGATAAACTCGAACCAAAGGTTTTAAGGCTTGTCGCCGCTGGGCAGTCGTACCGACAAATCGGACGACAACTCGACATCAGCAAAAACACGGTATTGGAAATCGTGAAAAGAAATCGAGCGAATGACGCTGCTAACGAACGTCGCGAGTTATAGTTTGAATATTCCGGTGGGATGCAGCATAGATTGAAGCGTTTACCAAGAAATTCATTGAACCCTATCCAGGGCTTGATATATTTGATACTCGCACTTGAATTGCCCCTGGTAGTGCGTATGTTGGGTTTACCCCTTTTAGACCGAATCACTCATCATTGTGACATCGTGGAAACAGGAAATGATTCTTACAGATTCAAGCATCGAAAAAAGAACATAAAAACTGATTAACCAACTAAACCAGGTGGAAATTCTTAGACGCTGATGCCTGGAAAGTTTTCAACGCTGATTGACATTTATAGCAAACCCAGTACTATTGCTGCTGGGGTGGTTCCCGTAACAAGCCCTTAACTAATTGCTTTTAATCTTCGATGGCTCGCCCAATGGAAATTCCACCGGTTAACTACATCAAGAGCGGTGAACTTTATATCGCCTACCAAGTGTTTGGAGAGGGAGCAATCGACTTGATATTGCTACCCGGCTGGATCAGTCACCTCGAAGTGGCTTGGGAGCAACCAAGATTGGTTAATTCGTTTCGTCGACTAAGCTCATTCAGCCGTCTCATTCTAATCGACAAGCGAGGAACTGGGTTGTCAGACCGGGTTTCGCCAAGCGATTTACCGACGCTAGAGCAACGTATGGAGGACATCCGCGCAGTTCTCGATGCCGTTGGCTCTTCCTCCACCGTCCTTTATGGAATCTCCGAGGGAGGGCCGCTGTGCATGCTATTTGCCGCGACCTATCCCAAACGATGCGCGGCATTGATAATCTATGGTTCGTGGGCCCGCGCTTTTAAGGCACCAGATTACGATTGGGGATTTGATCCAGTTGAATTTGAAAATATTTTGACCTCGCTCGAACCCCAGTGGGGCAAAGGAACGGCGGTAAACATCATTGCGCCAAGTCTGGCGCATGATGAGCAGTTCTGTGCTTGGTGGGGGCGTTATGAACGCATGTCAACCAGCCCTGGCGCGGCTTTAGGTATTCTGCGTATGGCCTTCGAAGGGGATGTTCGTCATGTACTACCTGCGATTTCTGTACCCACACTGGTGCTACACCGCACTCATGACGGCTTTGTCAATGTCAAACATGGTCGGTACATCGCAGAACACATCAGTGATGCCCGCTATATTGAGCTCGAAGGAGAGGACCACTTTCCGCTTGCCGGTGACTCAACTGCGGTTGATCGGGAAATCGAGCATTTTCTGTCAAGTTTGGTAGATATAAGGCGTTCTCCCAATTCCGACCGGATGCTGGCAACTGTACTGTTCACTGATATCGTTGGATCAACCGAACATGCAACCGATTTGGGAGATGAAAAATGGAAAGAACTTATTTCCCTTCACGACCAGTTCGTTCGTCAAAAAATTGCTTATTATCATGGCAAGGAGATCAAGACGATTGGAGATGGGTTTCTGGTGACGTTCGACGGACCAGGACGAGGTGTTAACTGCGCTGATGCAATCAGAAAGTCTGTCCGCTCGCTCGGGCTGGAGATCCGCAGTGGGTTGCATACCGGAGAGGTCGAAGTAGTCGATCATGACATAGCGGGTATCGCTGTAAACATTGCCTGCAGAATTTCAGGATTGGCTGAATCCGGCGAAATCCTGGTATCCAGCACGGTGAAGGATCTCGTCGTCGGCTCAAACATTGAATTTTTAGACCGCGGCCTCCACGCGTTAAAAGGCGTATCGTATGAATGGCATCTCTTTGCTGCTAATCTATGAGGCACCACTATTGCTTCGGACTATTGTTATGAAAAGTTTTTGCGTTCAGCGGAAGACATTACGTTTCAGGATAAAACATTTAAATTCTTACTTCAGAATCCTGATTCATTTTCTCTAAGAGAAGGAAAATTAGGCGGATGATAAACCAAAGTGAATCGCACAGCACTGCAATACAACGCGTAATGGTCGGGACCGACCGGTCCGAAACAGCTGAGCAGGCTGTTCAATGGGCCGCTGCATTTGCCGAACGATATGAGGCGGAACTCTTCGTGGTTCAAGTGATTCAGCCACAGAACCCTACTACTACCAAGTACGGAGCGGCCGAAAGTACACGAGCTGCTGCGGCGAACGAAGAACTTGCTATCCATGTGCAGCAACTTGCCGGCGAGCGCGGTCATGCACTCGTCATTCTGGATGCCAATCCTGCGATGGCAATCGTTCGGGCTGCCGAGCAAGAGGCGATCGACGTTCTGGTGGTCGGCAATGTCGGCATGGCAGGGAGAAAGGAATTCCTGCTGGGCAACGTGCCCAATCGAATCAGCCATAATGCGCGCTGTACTGTCATCATCGTTAACACGCAGTCGTCGAGCTATCTCGCAAACGACACAATGCAGACCATCATCTCCAGCGCCGAGCCCCCGCCCATCGAGCCACGGTTGGCGGCCAGGGGAGGGCATATAGCAGCAGTAATGGCCAAACACGGCCTGAAAGGACTGTTCGGTCGGGCTGACGAACAAATTGCAACTGATCGACGCCGGCAGCAAGCAAAACGACTGCGTGCTGCGCTTGAGGAACTAGGCCCTACATTCTCCAAACTTGGGCAAATTCTGTCAACGCGCCCGGATCTCTTGCCGGCTGAGTACATTCACAAAGGTTCTGGGCTTCCTAAAAATGGCGCTTATTTCACCGGGTATTGATGCAAATAATCCTTCTTCCCTCAATGAGCAATAATCAGAGCCTTCTACTGCCAGCACATCTTTTAAGATGCCAGCTTCACAGGCTTTGGATAATACGGGATGTCTGTAATCATTGGCATTCGTGATGGCAAATACGGTATTGACTCCGGAATTGCGTGCAAAATTTTGTAGTCGCGCCAAAAGCAGATTTTGATGGCGATTTAGTACAGATAGCGGTAACTCACTTAACGACAATACAAAACCTGTTGCACCGATGCCTATCAAGTTAAAAAACTGATCTCGCTTTTTTAAAGCATGACCTATCTTTGCAAGATCCTCCGGTGATGCTATTTTCTCCAAAAGCAGTTCATGATTTTTATAAGGATTGTTCTGATAGCCTTCTGCCTGATTACCCATCCAATCCACAAAATCGACCTGACCATTGCTATCAATAACGCTATATTGACTGGTATTGATAACCACATGGCCTTTAAAGCCCGAAACAATAGATGCCAGTATTTCTGTGAGCCTGACATCATCACACGATGGCTTCGCATTACCCGATGGATGGTTATGCAATAACCAGTAACCATCTGCTTTAACATGTCGCTTGGTCTTTTCTACCAATACACCCAAATCATGATTGGCATGCCCGATCTTGTTCAGATAGATTGCACCCGGCAGTCTGGAACTCACAGCTGTATGATGAACGATGCGATTCATACGGGTATAAAATATTCTCAGCGTCTCATAGCGCGGATCGCGTAATATTTGCGCCATTATTGCCAGATCATGACCTGACTTGATGGGTTGATTCAGGAAGGTGGTTCCTCCTTTTTCTCGGAAGTCTTTTGGGAAATCACAACCCAGTAAGGTGCCACCTGCCCATCGAGCATGAGCTTCGAGCAGTTCTTTATAGGCACCTCGCCCCGTTTCTTTTTGCTTTTTGGTAGTACCGGGACGAGTCTCAATGTTTTCATAAAGATCACCTTCATCAGAATGGAATGAATTTCCTGGAGCCTTCAGCTTATTATCGCGCATCTTGCAGCCTCCCATAAAATTACCTGACCAATGCCCGTTTTTGCTTGATTTCCTGCTGCTTAGGTTCAACACGGGTTTGTAACTTCTCTACTTTGACCTGACGAGTCACTTTCTCTACAAGGGATCCAACCTGACGTTTGACGGCCTCAATACCCAGCACGCTTTTATTGGCCAGATCATTAAAATCATTTAATCTCTTTGATACCTGCTCATTAGGTGCAAAAACCGGAAATACCGCCACACCATTCACCAATGCCGCTGCTTCCAATGCTTTTTCCTTGCCGGGGTTTTTGCCAAGAGTTGACTCCAGGTGATGATCATCGTCTCCTGCGATAATGATGGGCTTATGCGGATACCTTTCATACAAATCCTTAGCTACTTTGGACAAATTGCCCGAATCAAATGCGGCGATGACAGGATAATCCAGCGCCTGGGATAGCGTGTCTGCGGTGGCATAACCTTCAGCTATCACAATAACAGATGTTGCGTCCAGTGCTGCCAATCCTCGACTCCTACCACCAACGATATGAAAGTTATTCTCCTTTCTGCTACCTGCTACAAAAAGCTTTGCGCCATTCGCCTGTATCGTTTGCACACTCCAGATTTGTCCATGAACATCTTGTGCGCTCAGCAATAAATCACCGGCGGTAAATACCAGACTGTCAGGGTGTTTCTCGCGCAAGGCTTTGACTTCCTGCCAGTTCTGACCGATTTTGATGATTGAGTCATTGGGTAAATCATCCGCATTCTGCGGTACGATTCTCAAATCGCCTGGTCTTGCATGCTTGTCCATCAAATAAGGATGCTCGGAGTCGGCAACCGGTGCGATCGCCAGCAAGGATTCAAGCGCATCAGCAACTTTTATTTGCCGTGCCTGCTGTTCGGCTTTTCTGTTTTGCTGCTTGATAGCGGCCTGGGCGATCAATTCTGCTTTCTGCTCATCCGTTAACGAATACCCCTTGGCCTTCCAGCGTGTCTCTATCCCGGTTCGATTATTTTTGAAATATCCGGCTGGATGACCATCCAGGTGCGCCACATAAAAACCTGACTTCTCACTGGGCTTATCGCCTTCAACTTTAATTCTGTGTTTGCTGCCATCCATCACCGGATGATTGCCATCAACCAGACAACCTTGAGCGCGCAGCAAGTCAGCAAATTCACTATGAGGATCGATAGCCGGTTCCTGCTGTCTGGAAACATTCTCCGGTAGCCAGCGCTGCAATGTCTGAATATCTGCTTTTGGTCCTACATACCAAGCCTTAGTGGTTTTGTCCCAACGAGCCCCCGCGGCTTTTGCCAAATCCTTATCGCGATAAGGAACAATCAAATATTGACGAGCATTGACATCGTTTTGTTGGCTCGCTCGCCTATTGGTTTGTTGGGTTTGTTGGGCTTGTTGATTCTGATGAATTTGGGCATTTTGCTCGACCTTGGCATCTAGCACCGCTTCTTCCGCACTCAGCGTGTCATTTCTGACGCGGTTTTCATGGATTTGGACAAGCTTAGCGGCCTTTTCATGTTCATTCTTTTCTGCAGCGGCATCGATGAGTGCAAGCAGATCAGTCAAATCCTGCGCTTCTTGTTTGGATTCACAGTCTTTCACCCATTGGAAAGTCTGATCATCACGCTGCATATACACTCCCCAAAATTGCGGCTCACGATTAAGTCGAAGAGCGGATACTATAGACTCTATGCCATTTTCATCGGTTTGAATCGCATTACCCTGTACCTGGATCTGTCCATTCCAGTCAGCCGGAATTCTAAAGCCCAGTTTGTCTTCAGACACTTCTTCAAACTCCAGATTATCAATGCCACCGCCCCTCAAAAACTTGAGTGCATCGGCTACCAGAATGATGGCATCCTGATCCTTGATTGGCATGCTCTGGGTCAGATGATTAAACAGTTTGAGATTGCGGGACGCGATGGTAGCCAGATCCGGTGAGAGATTCTGTAAATAGGTGGCGGTGTTTTGCTTGATTTGATCCATCTTAATTGCTTCCTGCGCATCAATTCCCTGTGCAATTTCCTGTTGTTGTGAGAATGCCAGTACAAAATCCTGGATTTTTTCGGCATCAGCAGCGGCACGAAATATCTCTGTCGGATCTTCCTGCAGCGCTTTGATCCATGAGTTCACATAAGCCACATGCTGCCCTGGATCATGACCGATACCCAGCTCACCGCTCAACAACATGCTGGCAATCTCAGCGCGTAGTTCTTCTTTGGCATAGCCTTCACTACCGAATGGATGCGAAAGATCACGACTTAAGCGCGATTCATGGCCTGTCCAGTGGCCCAGTTCATGAAGTGCGGTTGCGTAGTAGCGATCGGGTGTTGAAAACTGGTGCTTGTGGGGCAAGTGGATACTGTCTGTTGATGGCCGGTAAAATGCATTGTCTGCTTCACCATGATGAATCACGGCATTGGATGCCTGTAAGATATGTTCTGCGCGCTCCAATGGGTCCCAGTCGGGAGCTTTAATGCTGAGTTCTGGCAGATTATCCATTTGTTCGGCGTTAAATACGGAGGCATAGAACACTCTGGGGCGCTCAAGCCTGACCTGTTCTTTAATGGACTGACCATTGCTATTTAGAACAGGATTCCCGTTATCATCTTCTTTGATACGCTCCTCGGTAAATTTCCAGTATTGCACGAGCGTGCTTTTTTCACCTTTACGCACCTGTGCGTTAAGAGCTGCTGCCTGCTTGTAGGTTAACCAACGCGGATCCGTATGCGCACGGCTCATCAAGTTCAGGCTATTAATTCCCCGGTAGCGCTTACCGGTTGTTGGGTTGACAGGTAATGCGGCCAGCAAATCACCGGGTTTCCAGGGTTTCTGCCAAGGTGCGACTCCCTTTTTGAGTTGCTCAATCAGATTCTCGGCGACTTGTTCATGAAAAGCCTTCTTAGCCTCTTTCATCGTCAACCTCCGCTGTCTGATCAATTGCGCTATCCAGCGCATCTTCCTCACTCAATGCATCTTCTTTGAATGCGCCCAGCCTTTCAGCCTCCAAGGGATCAAATTCAGCCTGGAAACCCGGTATTTCTGCATCGAGTAGCTTTTCCTGTATGATTTCTCTTATGTCAGGCTTGTTGGTTTCAGCATCTGTCGGTGGTCTATGCATGGCTTTGACTCCTGTTAATTTTTGATTAATGACTCCAGGTAAAAATCGGACGGACAACTTGCTTAATCTGATCACGCGCAATCAGTCCGAAATAGCGCGCATCAAAGGATTGTGGGTTTAAATCGGATAGCAGCAGGTATTCAGAATCATCCAGCACAGCTTGAAGCCGGTATTGTGGCAATGCATGACCTTCAGCATCTGCTGTTAACTGAGCGCTGTTGGGTAAATGTTCACCATTCACAAAAATGCCAGCCTGATCGATGGAAACCGTATCTCCAGATTGTGCAAACACGCGTTTCAGCAGCAAACCATAACCGCCAGGGCAATTCCCTCGATTGATGTAGGATCTATCTATGGCCATATCAAAAACCTCGTCTTGTTGCGGGCAGAAGGCAACATAAGCACCGCTGACAATAGGTTCATCAACCATTTTGTAAAAACCCACCGGCAAACTTGGTGTGATATTGATATAAATTCCGCTGATTCGTGCACCAATACTCAGCACAAATAGGCTAATACTCAATGCCAGAACAGAAACAGCCAGGATTTTGATGGGTTTTTTCATGAAGTTGATTCTCATGCGTACCAGGTCTTTCACAATCCGGTTAATTTATCGCTAAAGCCTAGGGGATTGACCAGTGCCCGTGCCGTAAAGGTTTCATCCTGAAAGTACAAAGGCTGCGTGCCATAGATAGCAGGGAAACCGGCAACATAAATGATCATGTCGCCCGGCTTGGTGATCTTGCCTTCAGCATCTTTCATGGGGCCGGGCAGTCGCATACATTCATCCGGCGTTAATAACGCGCGCTGCGTCTCCTGCAGGGTGCGGGTGACATGTCCATGCATCATCGATGATCGGCGGCCGCTAGTGGTAATCTGCTCTTTGATGACCGTGGTTTGTCCGGTCAGTTTGGATAAGTGTTCTGCCGTTTCAATCCGGTTAGGTGCAAAAGCGGTCTGGATATGACAATTGGAAGTAATCGCTTCATCATGTCCGTAGCCGGTTTCACGGCTTTTGAGCTGATTCAAGTCCTGGCAGATCAGATAGGCTTTGATGCCATAGCCTGCGATAAACGCGAGGGATTCCTGGAAGATTTCAAGTTTTCCTAAGCTTGGGAATTCATCGAGCATTAATAGCAGTTTGTGTTTGTAATGCGCGCTGGGTTGACCGTCTTTGAACGTGATTCTATTGGCCAACTTTCTGATGATCATATTGATCAGAATGCGGATTAAAGGACGTAACCGCGATTTGTCATTGGGGTGTGACACGATATACAAACTAACTGGACTCTCATGGTGCATGAGGTCACGGATCTTGAAATCGGAATCACTGATGTTGCTCGCGACTATCGGATCGCGGTACAAGGACAAATACGATTTGGCTGTAGACAACACGGAACCAGCTTCTTCTTCCGGGCGATCCAGCATATCGCGCGCACTAGCCGCAATCACTGGATGACTCTTGCCATCCAGAAAATCCTGCATGGCCATTTCCATCCATAGTTCCCTGATATCGCGATCAGGATCAGATAACATTGAATCGACAGTCGATAATGTGGCGGGGGTTCCTTCTCGCTGCGATTTGTACAGAACATGCAAAATGACACCTACCAGCAATGCCTGGCTGGTTTTCTGCCAGTGGGTTTGTAATCCCTTGCCATCCGGATCAACGATTAAGGTGGTCAGGTTTTGTACGTCAGCCACTTCGGTACCGCTGCCAATCTGGATTTCATCCAGCGGATTCCAGTGCGAACTCATCAAAGATGCCGGATCAAAGCGCAGCACCTTATTTTTGGCATGATGCTTTCTCCAACCGGAGGTCAATGCCCATAACTCACCTTTGAGATCAGTAATGACCGCGCTCTGAGTCCAAGAAAGCAAAGTGGGTATCACTAGACTCACACCCTTGCCAGAACGAGTTGGGGCGTAACACAGCACATGTTCCGGGCCGCTGTGTTTCAGATAGTGGGTTTTGCCGGAATTATCCTGCCAGCCGCCGACATAAACGGCGTCGTTATTGTTACTTTTGCTATTCTTGCCTGTTGAAAGCAATCCTGCAGCGACAATGTCCTGCTTATTTGCCCATCTGGCTGAACCATGCAATCCCTGATTGGTTCTGGATGAATTAGCCAGTACCATTTTAATTACCAAAACGAGTATTAAACCAATGCTGGAAAATAAAATACCGAAACCTGCCGCCAGATCGATGATGCCTGAATACTGGGAATACCATTTATTTGCCCATAGCAGAATTGACCAGGGTTCATAAATGTGGAAAAGGTGTGCGCCTAATTGCGGCTGATAATTGAATTTGTAGGCAAAATACTGGGTGGCGACTTGGAATCCGCCAACAAGACACACAAAGGACAATAGCCGGACGATAAGTGTGTCTTTTGTAATATTTCTGCTGTATTTAGAACTCAGATTGTTGTTATTCATCAGAGGCTCCTTCTGGGAGTTGAGGTAGCGGATCGTTTTTGACCTACCGATTGCGCCCTACTTAAAGCATGCTGTTTCATTAACTGCTGTCGATATTGTTCAAGCTGCTTGTCATCAAAAGTGATGCGCATTTGGTTTTGTGCTGCAGCCTGTGCTATCTCAAGGCGAAACGATTCTGTTCCATTGATTGCCAGGTGGCTGCCGTACTTCTTCACGGCCACTTGCAAAATATTCACCAAGGCTTCGCGTGAGGTATCTGGCAGGACGATGAGTCGATTACCGTCATCGCGGATGGTTGTTGATCCTGCTTTATAAGTGACTGTGCCGATTTTGGTGATTGATTCAATAGAACTGTCTTTAATAAAGCCATCCTTGAAGTAGCCATTAGGTTTATCATTGCGTGGCTTAGCCGATACCTGGTTACCCTTAAATTGATCGGATCTTCTGGATCGCAAAACAGCCAATGCTTCGGCATTGCCAAGCTTGGCCTCAAATGCTAACCAATCCAGCCACCCCATTCTGGAATGACGGGTTTTAGAACTTTGGTAGGCTTTCTGGTAATCATTTTTAATAACCTCGACTGTTGTTTTGAATTGCTGATGTGCAGTTGCATACAGCGCTTTTTTAGCCAATCTCCCAACTTTGATGCTTTTAATGATGTTGCGCTTGAGTTTGGCTTCCCGCTTGGCGCGGTCAATTAATTGATCTCTGCTTTGGCGCAGCATGACCCAGTGGTTTATGCGCTGTCTGGCGCTATCCGCCTGCTCTTGCTGGTATCTTGCATAAAGCTTTGAAGTATCCATCCGGTTTTGCAATGGTCTTGGCTGGTAATGTTTAGTGTTCTGTTGTGACGATTGTGCAGAATGCTCGCCAGGTATAAATGCACCCAGTCTTTGAGTTAAATTGCCTTTGGATAACGACCGATCAACAGAGCTGGCTTTGACAGCCACGCCATTGTTGGTAACCAATACAAACCCGTTGCCACGCTCTTTAATTGCAAGGCCATGCCTTGCTAGAACCTGATGCAACTCCTGCCAGTTATTCGCGTGCTTGGTTTCAGTGAGTGCCTCGCGCTTGATCCAGCCAAGCAAACTTTCCACACCCGTTCTGGTTTCAATTTCATGCGCTACTCTGGAGGCTTGATCCTTTACGGTTTCATGATTAACTGTTGTTAAACCATATTCCTGCTCGATTTGCTCACAAAGCTTAGCTACTTTAATAAAATCATAATAGGGATTGTGAATTGTCAGGTTTTGGGGGTGAATCTTATTTATTGCAACATGTATGTGTAGGTTATTAGTATCATCGTGGACTACGCTGAACCGTTGATGACCGGTAAAACCCAGACCATTACAGAATCGCTCTTCTATGGCATTCAGATCAGAAAGGGATAAGCGTTCTCCTTCCGGGAAACTCAGCACCAAATGACAGGTTTTATCTGATTTGGCGCGAGTATTCATTTCCTGTGTGTTTTGTATCTCAATCAGTGCCGCTGTCTGATCGTCTGAATAACAGTTCGAAACCTTGATCTGACTGATACGCTCACTCTTGTCTTGAGGATCAGTCAGATACTGTATCAGCGCAGAATAGTTGCTTTTACGCACTGTTTTGATGGGTATGATTTTAGCGATCATCGCAATAATTAACCGTTAAGTATTCGTCTTTCTATTTCTGAGTTCCAGAATCGCATCCAGCATAGCGTTCTGCGTTGTGCGTATGGTAACCAGAGTGGCCTCAATTTCTGCCTTGCTGGTTATTTTTAGCCGGACATCATTGGTCAGCCACATCTTTAACAACCCCCCTACCCTGCCCAGATCGCCGTTAATCCTTAACAATTCTTCTACTTGCTGATTATCGATGGCGCTCGGCACAAGGTATCCCAGACTCACTTGGCGCATGTATCTGGCCACTGACAAACCCGTATCACGTGCTTTTGTTCTGATCCCCTCCTCTTCATCCAGCGTTACAGGCACTCGAAAATGTAATAGCCGCTTCTGAACCATGACGCACCTCAAAAATTATTCTGGCGTTGATAGCCTCGCAGAGCAAGATTCGTTGAGCGCAGTCATGTGCGAATAAGACCCGTGTGATGTGAGTTAACTTTTTTAAAAGTTAGCTAATTTCACATATCTTGCCCGGTAGAGTTTGTTTGCACGAATAATATTATCATTAAACAAATACATTGCAAATGTATAATATATGGATATAATAATATTTAAACAATACTAAAAAGTATCTGTAGCTTGTCTTTATATGCACCAAATACAGATAGTTGTAAGTCAAATTAAACTAAACAGGAAGTAAATAAATACCCAATAAATACTGTAATTAATTTGAATATTTTTACGCCAAATAACAGTCAGGAATTTGCCATGAACCCATCGTTATCCGAACGAATCTCTATGAGAGAGCAGAAGAATCCAGGTCGCAGGAATTTATATGAACCTGCTTTCCTGGCTCTGAAAACAGAAATCAGCCAGGCACTTCATGACGGATGGTCAATGCGACAGATATGGTCGACGCTAAAAGATGAGAAAAAAATAGGTTGTTCCTATCTCTGGTTCAGGAATCTTGTCAAAAGGCACATTTTTGCTAAACCGGATGATTTATCTGCAAGGAAGAAGCACAGGCAACCGGTATCCGGCGTGACTGTGGAAAGGGAAAACAATGGCTTTAACTATCGTTCGTCAATTGATAAAAAGGAGTTAATCTGATGGCTAAAATACATATGATTTTGCAAGGCAAAGGCGGTGTCGGTAAGTCCTTTATCGCATCAACACTGGCTCAGCACAAGCTAGCCAAAGGCAAAAAGCTGATTTGTGTTGATACAGATCCCGTGAACGCGACATTCCACGGGTTCAAAAAGCTAAACGTGCGAAAGATTAATGTGATGTCCGGCGATGAAATTGATCCAAGAAAGTTCGACGACTTGATTGAACTCATCGCCAAATCAGAGAGTGACATCATTATTGACAACGGTGCCAGCACCTTTGTGCCCATGTCGCACTATCTCATCAGCAACCAGATCCCTGCCCTGCTTCCAGACATGGGCCATGAACTGGTCATTCATACGGTCATTACAGGCAGCCAGGCGCTACTCGACACCCTTACAGGTTTTGCGAATTTAATCGAATCCTTTCCAATTGATACGCTGTTTGTTGTTTGGTTGAACCCTTATTGGGGAGAAATAGAAATGGATGGAAAAAGATTCGAGGAAATGAAAACTTATCTGGATAACAAAAGCCGCGTTTCAGCCATTATCAGAATCCCTAATTATAAGGCGGACACTTTCGGCAAGGATTTGAGTGAAATATTGCAATCCAAATTAACCTTCAGTGAAGCTTTGGAGAGCAAATCCCTACCCATCATGGTACGTCAGCGGTTAAATATTATCAGGAAACAGCTTTTCACCAACATTGAGAATGTGGCCGCTGTTCTAGCATGACAACGACTGAACTGAATCATTTCAGCAAGATCATTGAGAGGGTAGCTGCTAAACACGGTATTGCTCTCTCGGATGATGATCCGATTTTAATGATTCACACACTCAATGAAATCTTACTTGAGGAAAATAGTAAAGCGCACCAGGTGCTTTTAAATAATTTCCGCTCAACATTGGAAGAAAACATCAGTCAATGGTCACAGGCTACGGAAAATAAAGCCAATTCGCTGCTACAGGCAAGCTCTCGCAACACCAATCTGTTAACCGAACAAATAATTAATTCTTGTTTTGAGTCAATCGATCAAAAAATCGAATCGGGTTTTAACGAGAAAATAAAAGAGATAGCAACGATAGTCAGAAATACCAGGCAAGCAGCGATCATCAATTTATTGGCCACAGGCCTGTTCTTCCTTACTGTCCTGGTTATGGTACTTGTTTTCTAGGACTTATCTCAACCGGGAAAATATTTCGGAGGCTTTTTTGATATGAGTAACACACAGATAATTAATAGTACAATTGCACATGCATCTGTAAATAAATGTGCGATCTTTCATACTACTCGATATAAGCTAGTGAAAAAACCTCCAGAAAAGTACATCAAAAGCCTTCAGCTTGATCTGTTCTCGCAGTTTGTCACCAATGACAAAAGTGAGGTTTCAAATACCGTTGAAATTTGGGAAAGTATTCCGAAATATTTTTTCACACCTAAACAAGTTGAAAAATTACGCACAAAGACAGGGCATGCTGACCCATATAAAATGGAATTCTCATATGATGGCATTTCCTGCAGCGTTAAGATTCAACCTGCTCTAATTGAACAGAAAGACGGAGGCTACAAAGCCTTCTTTCCGAGTGTTACTGAAGAACTCGTCGAGGAAGCTTTAAAGAAATATCTTACAATTCAAAATTATGGCATTCATGATGTCAATAAAGCTGAAACCTGGGTTCGTTTTTCTTTAAGCATGATACATCGGGAGCTTAAATCAAGAGGACGCACCCGAAGTCGGAATGAGATAAAACACGCTATCGAAGTCATGAATAAATGTAACATTTCCTTGTTCAAGGATAAAAAAGAAGTTTGGAGTGGAGCTATACTACAAGATTTAGTGACCGTTGGCCGTGAGGAATATCTAGCTGATACCGACGCTCACCATATTGGCAGATTGCCTCTGTTTATCAGCCATGCAATAAATCGCCTTGAATATAGACAGTTTAACTATGATCGTCTGATGAGCTGCGATGAACAACTCTCTCGCTTTATTTATAAGAAATTAATCAATCGTTACCGGCACGCCAATCTTATCAATAACTATCATTTCATGTTTTCAGATTTGAAAAATAGCGGATTATTGCAGCAGAGCAGAGAAATTGATAACAGAAGAAAAGTGCTTTCAGCATTAGACGAATTAAAAGAAAAAAATATCATAGCGAGCTATGAAACAGACGAACGTAAAGAAAGCCGTGCAATTACTGATGTGAAATATACAATTTTTCCTTCTAATCAATTTATAAGCGAACAAAAAGCCGCTAATAAACGTGTCAATGACACAGATAAACAAGTCCTTGATACAAAATCAAAATCTCTTGATAAACTCATATAAACTAGTAGGTATAACCCACATATCTGATAAAAAGTAGAAGGTATGACTCACATTAGAATTCTAAAAAGTCACAAATAAACGTATTAATAGAACATAAAAAAACAAATTATTGATACAAGCTCAACATCTATCAATAAACCACATAACGTAGCAGGTATAACCCACATCTCAGCAAGAATGTAGAAGGTTTATCTCACACATCAACAACACAAAAAAAAAGCAAGAGCTTAAACTCAAATCCTCTGGATAAAACCATATAAAGTAGTAGGTATAACCCACACAAAGTAGCAGGCACAGCTCACACTTTTGTTAAAAAGTAGAAGGTATAACCCACATTTAGTAGAAGGTATAACTCACATATAAAATTTTTCAATTTTTTGTAGCCAATTTTTAGCTAAATTTTAATGAAATTTTATAAAAGGATAGAAGGTATAACCCACACATCATTTAAAAGGTAGAAGGTTTAATCCACGCATCGTAGAAGGTATAACTCACACTTAAGCCAAAATGTAGAAGGTATACCTCACAAATAGCAACAAGTAGAAGTTATAACTCACAGTTAGATTATATAAAGTTTTAATATCTTTATGATTATATTGAATAATATAAATATCCAAAAAACCCTATTCTTTTCTTCTTTTAATCTTTTTTATATTAGTCTTTAATTAATCATACCTGTGGATATGTGGATAACATATAGAAAGACTAATTTAGACTAATAAAATACAGAATTTTATAAAAATAAAACCTAATAAAGGTTTATATTTTAGAATAAGCCTAATTTTCATCAGATCACATCATATGCGCTCCGAATAGATCAGTAACCACAACCCCATTACCTCTGTGAATTTGAACGCATCTAAGCAAGTTTAATGCGCTTAATTGAACATCTATTAATAATAAACAATTTATCGCGATCGTTTCACTCACAAAACATATTGGGGCTGTCTGCCCCAAACCCCGAGGATATTTAAAAAACAGTGATGTTCTTGTGTAAATAAACATCGCCGTTTAACTTGCGATTCCCCGTGGTCTTGCCACGGGGAGCTAATTAGGTTTTAGAATGTTGGAATGCAAGATGTTGTAGAGAAGGCGAGCTACTGTGCATGGCAGATATATTATCACATTGTATTTCCTGTGAAATACCGACGGGGACTGTTAGACGAAGCGATTGTAAAAATCATTATGATGACTGCGAAAGAGATAGAAAAGCGATACGACATTGAGTTTGAGTAGATAGGTTGCGACAAAGATCACGTACATATACTTTGTACGGCACATCCGAAGATTGCACCGGGTCAGATTGTTAGGGTATTTAAAAGCATTACAGCGCGAGAATTGTTTAAGAAAAGCCAGATTTGAAACGAGACCTGTGGGGAGGAGAGTTTTGGACGGATAGCTATTATGTTGCAACTGTAGGGGAAAGAGCGGATTGGGGTGTGGTTGAGCGGTATATAAAGAACCAAGGTAAGCCAAAAGAAGAACTGCGTCAGCTTGAGCTTTTCTAATACCCCGTGGTCTTGCCACGGGGTTGTTTATTGTCCTGAGTTTTCTGAAGATCGATCCGGTTTTTCAGATCAAGATAAACAGATGGAATAGTATCCGCAATATTAATGGCAAGTGTTGTTTTTCCTACTTGACGTAGCCCCATAAGAGCCACAGACGAATTGGTTACCAGAGCAGAACGAATTTTATTTTCAAGATATCGTTTTATCATCTATGCATATATAACATTAAATATTAAAATTGCATGGTTATTGTTCTGAAGCATAAAGACAGTTAATGGATATCTATGCTGTTAAAAAACAATATGCTACTGAGATGTCCTAACCCCCTCCCCTCTTTTCCCATGCATATACGGAATACTCTGGTCTTGAGTTTTAAATAGATTATATTTAAAGTAAGCGTAATACTGGTAATATTCTTACTTTTAAGGAGTTTAACTTATGCTCATTACATCAAAAGGTCAAATCACCATACCTAAGAAATATAGAGAAGCATTAGGTTTATTGCCTCATACGCATATTGAATTTGAATGTATTGGGGATGAATTACATATCAAGAAAGCAAAACAAATTGTTCGAGGTAAAAGAATGGTTGAAATAATGACTGGGAAAAGTACGGTTTCTATGAGCACCGACGAAATTATGAAATTAACGCGCGGTGAATAATGCCTATTTTAGTTGATAGTAATGTCATTCTGGATATCTTTACTAAGGACTCTAAATGGTTTGAATGGTCATCAGAGACGCTCGCAGATTTAGCCGAGCGAGAACTACTTTATATAAATCCCATTATTTATTCGGAAATCTCGATAAGCTTTGAGCGTATTGAAGAATTGGAACAAGCATTACCGAATGATTATATTCATCGGGATAACTTGCCTTATGAAGCGGCATTTTTAGCAGGAAAATGTTTTCTGAAATACCGTAAATCTGGGGGGATTAAACATGCACCGCTTCCAGACTTTTATATTGGCGCACATGCGGCAGTGAGAGGATGGAATATCCTTACCCGTGATAATGGGCGTTATCAAACTTATTTTCCCACATTGCGCGTCATTTCGCCGTTATAAAAAGTCAATATTTATTCGCTCCACATGTTTTTCTAAATTACGTTATAGTAATCATGCAGTACAGGCAGGGATGCCGATGACTGCAAACGGTGATACACCACCCCGCCGCTTGAAAAAATGGCGGGGTTTTCACATATATTGTCTCTATAACTAGCAATAGCTAGGTCAGGAATCCCCCATTCGAATTTACTTATTAATTTCTTGCATTTAAAAATAACAAGATAGCTATCTTGATAGCTTATATATTATAGATAGCTGGATAGCTAACTATGTTAAGTTAGTTTTTAACAAACCTAAGATGGGTAGTGTCTCAGTTTGAAAGTGACGTGACGGTTTTCAATTGCCAATAGTACTCTGGGTCTTAAGCATCTAAGGATTTTTCAGGAACCTGAAATAACCGTTAGTTTGTATGCTAGGCTGGTGAGCCGACTCAAATAAGGAGACAGACGATGCGAGTGATGGTGTTAGTGAAGGCTACCGAAGACAGCGAAAAGGGTGTTGTCCCGACAGCCGAGACGAAGGAGATGATGGAGGCGATGGGCAGATTTAATGACGAGCTGGTCAAGGCAGGCATTATTATGAAGGACGGGGGCTGTGACGGCCTTACGCCCTCTTCGCGGGGCAAGCGTATTGCGTTCGATGGCCCAGACCGTACGGTTATCGACGGGCCTTTCCCCCATCCCCGCGAGCTGGTCACCGGTTTCTGGCTCTGGGAAGTTAAGGACATGGACGAGGCGGTTGCCTGGGTGAAGCGCTGCCCCAATCCCATGCCGGGACCGAGCGAAATCGAAATCCGCACGCTATACGAGATGTCTGATTTGGGATGAATCCGCACATCGGGAATTGAATCTGCCTCACCATTTTCAAACTGAGGCACTACCCTGGGATGATTAAACTTTATTAAGAGATTCATGAAATGATATCCTATATAGATAGCTAACAAGCTATCTATATAGGATCATAGGTATATTATCTATAGTAATATGCATCTGGTGTTATTCTACCAATAATGATTAATAATAAGATAGCTATCTGGATATCCTTGTTATATTAGATAGCATGATAGCTAACTATATTTAGCGATTTCTAGCAATCCTGAGATGATTAATTCTTGTTAAGAGGCTTAGGAAATTATATTCTATAAAGATAGCTATCCAGCTATAAATAATATTAGATAGCTTGTTAGCTATCTATGATAACATGCATCTAATGCTTTATTCGTCGAATAGTGGTCAATACTAAGATAGCTGTCTGACTATCATTCTGTTTTATCTAGCTAGATAACTATCATTTATAAAAAGGAAGGGCATGTTATGCCGACAATTGTTTTTGCATCATCTAAAGGTGGGGCAGGGAAAACCACCGCAGCTATTGTTCTGGCATCAGAACTTGCACAACATAATACAAGCGTTACATTAATTGATGCTGACCCAAACCAACATAGTGCAAAATGGGCTCAGAAAGATGGTTGTCCATCGAATATAAAGCTTGTTGAAAAATCGACTGAAGAAACGATTATAGATGATATAGATAATGCTCAAGAACAAACAGCTTTTGTTCTTGTTGATTTAGAAGGAACGGCAAGTATGGCGGTTGCTAGCGCAATAAGCCGTGCAGATTTAGTAATCACGCTATGTCAAGGTTCACAAGATGACGCAGACGAAGCAGCAAAAACCATTAAATTAGTTAATCGGCAGGCAAAGGTATTAAATCGCTCAATACCCTTCGCTGTGCTTATGACGCGTACAAATCCAGCAATTACGCCACGTACATTAAAACATATCATGAATGAATTTCGTGATGCAGGAGTTGATATTTTTAAAACTAGCCTGATCGATCGAGAAGCATTTAGAGCTATTCGGTCTTTCGGCGGTACGGTCAATGATTTAGACCCAAAACAAGTATCCGGTATTGAGAAAGCAACTGCAAATGCCCATGCTTTGGCGGTTGAAGTTATTGAAAGAATTAAGGGTATAAAGAGAGAAAGAGGCCAAAGTCATGACTAAAGAACGTGCACATTTAAATTTGAGTGATGATCTGGATATATCAGAATTTCTTCCAGTTAAAAAAGAGAGAAATAGAGAAACAGAGTTAAAAACTCTTGAAAAAGTGGCGGAGCAATCAGGATTCGTAAGCAGGAAAAATAAAAGCCAGAGAAGAAGAAAACCACAATCACCTTTTAAAAATCAATTAAATTTAAAGTGTCGAGATGGAATAAAAGAATTATTTCAGGATATCGGTGAACAATTAGGTGTCCACGACCATACTACTTTTGAACAAGCACTTTTGGCGTTGATTGAAAAAAATGGTTTAAATGATTTATTGCAACGTTACAGAGAGATTGCAAAATAAAAAACCATAAAATATTTTTTATTTACATATTTCGAAAGTGCTCTTTTATTGTTTTAATTAAAAAACTAGCAGCGGGGCTTAAGTACCTGTCATTTGATATTGCAAGTACAACTTCTCTCCCTGGTATTTGCTTGTCGTTGCCTATTAATTTGATGTAGCAAATATTTTGTTCATCTTTATGTTTCATTGAAATGGATGGTAAGATTGAAATTCCGTATTGCGATTCTATAAGTAATTTAATGGTGCCTATCTGAGAAGCCTGAAATACCGCTTTCGGAATAAAATTCTCGTTAAAACAAAAATGTTCAATCTGTTTAGTAAGACAATGAATATCTTCTAATAATATAAATGGCATACCTTCCAGTTGATTGACATGAACTTCCTTCAGCTTTGCTAATGGGCTATTTTGATGAACAGCTAGGTAGAATGTGTCAAAAAATAATGATTCAATCGTCAAATTACTTTGATCAAAAGGTAATACTTCAATCAGAATATCAAGTTCTCCGCATGAAGCAGCATTTATCAGCACCTCAGAAACTTCTTCACGAATAATAACATTAGCTTGTGGATACTTCTGGGACAATGACTCGAGTATTTTTGGTAGAATAAATGGCGCTAATGTAGGAAGTATGCCGACTCTAATTAATCCTCCGCTATTTTGATCTACTTCTTTCATTTCGACTTTAGCATCGTCTACGCTTCTTAGAATTTTGCACGCATGTTCATACAAAATTTGCCCTGGCTTTGTAAGTACCAGCTTACCTTTAATTCTTGAAAAAAGACGCTTTCCAACAATACCCTCAAGTTTCTTTAATTGCTGACTTAGTGATGGCTGAGATATAAAACAAGCTTCTGCTGCTTTAGTAATGCTTCCAGTTTTAGCTACAGAAACAAAATACTTCAATTGATGTAGTTGCATAGTTTTTTCCTAGCTCTCCATAGATAATAAGTATTAGTAATAGTAAAAAGCACGTATTAACATGCTTACATCAGTTGGAGAGTGTAGACTAAATGTAACAGCTGATAAGCCCTTAGTAGTATCCCCCCAGTTATGCTGGGGGGATTAGTCTGGAAATTTGATTCTTAATTCAGAAGCTTAATTTATAAATTATATTCCATTCATGAAATTTAACAAAAAATACAAAGGAAAATAATGAAAAGAAAGTTTAGTTTAGTAGGCCTTATTATGATGTCTACAGTTGCTTTGTTGACTGCTAATGCTGTGTCAGCAAAAGAATCTTTTACCATCAAAAACGGAGAACTTCAACGTCCAACGGGCTATAGGGAATGGATTCAAGTTGGTACACCTTTAACTCCTAATGATATGAACGATGGAAAAGCAAACTTTCCTGAATTTCATAACGTATATATTGATCCAGAAAGCTGGGATCATTGGAAGAAGACTGGAAAATTTCGTGAAGGTACTGTGTTCGTAAAAGAAATGGTTAGTGTAGGTAGCAAGTCCGCAGCCAGTGGTAATGGTTATTTTATGGGAGAATTTATTGGTTTAGAAGTAACAATTAAAAGCAAGGCAGCATTTCCTAATGAACCAGGTAACTGGGCGTACTTTAGTTTCTCAAGCCCAGACCATAAAACGATAAAAGAAACAGCTCAAGCATTCCCTGCTGCAGCCTGTAATTCTTGCCATGAAAAATCAGCAAAAGATGATTTCGTGTTTACACAATACTATCCAGTGCTTCGCGCTGCCAAAAATGATCCAATTAAAGCGATTGGAGGTAAATAATGAGTTGGTTGTCTAATTTGAAGATGAGTGCTTTTTTCTTCAGTATGGTTTTTGCCATTTCAACAGTAGCAACACCAAAAGTTGGCTACTCAATGGAAATGCACAATTTCTCACCCTATGTTGATAAGTCAGGGAATATTAGTTTGCCTCCAGATTTTAGGATCTCTATGGTGCACTTGGGATCTTGGTTGATTCCTGAAGGTGATGCTAGTGGATTTCACGACGTTTATACTGAGGCGGAAACGGCAATACATTATCGAAAAACTGGAAAATTTCCTGATGGTGCAACAATTGTCAAGGAACTTCGGGAAGCCAAATTTGGTGACTACACAACTGGGAAAAAGGTTGGTTACGCATCAAGCAATATTAAGTTGTGGTTTGTTATGGTTAAAGACACTCAAGGACGTTTTCATGGAAATCAAAGCTGGGGCGATGGCTGGGGATGGGCACTTATTAAAACAGATGACGTGAATAAAAACACATCGACTGATTATAAAAAGGACTGCCTTGGTTGTCATGTACCAGCAAAGGATAAAGATTGGGTTTATGTAAATGAATATCCAACATTAGTTGCTCCAAAGTAAATGATTTAACTTACGTAATACTTCTTAAACATTACAAAGAAGTATTACGTTTTTCTAGCACACAGCTTCGATACATCTCTTGTCGGCCTTGGCAAAATTAATAATGTATTGGAAATGCAGAAAACACTTCGAGTAGTACCTACGTGATCTCTTTAAGAAATAAAAAGTTGGCATATAAGATGATAAATCATAAAGGCATAGAAATGGAAAATCGCGCTAATAATGACTCTATTGCGCTAAGGATCTTTTTATTACTGGTTTTTTTATTGGTATTCGTAAATTTGGCACAAACAAGCAAAGCCGAAACTATAAAAAAAAGTATTCCAGATAACATTATTTATGTAGTAAGCAATGATCCAGTTGAAAATGGAAATTCCATACTCGCATACAAAAGAGATCAAGACGGCAATTTGACACCGCTATCCGGTTCACCATTTTTAACAAGTGGAAAAGGATATGCTACAAAAGAAAAAGAATATGGATTACCCCATTTTGGTCCTTTTGATCTTGATCAGAACATCATATTTAATCAGGAGAAAACACGCCTCTTTGCAACTAATGGCGGATCTGATTCTATTGCAGTTTTCGATATTCAATCGGATGGCACATTAAAGGCTGTTCCTGGCTCTCCATTTCCTTCCGGAGGGAAAAATCCAGTTAGTTTAGGGTTAGCAGGAGATAAGCTATACGTAGTGAATAAGAACGAAGATCCTGGTCGCGATATGACCAAAACAAAACCAAACTACACTGGCTTTAGAGTTAATCCTAACGGAATATTGATACCCATCCCTAATTCAACTATTGAGCTAGCTACGGCAAGCAGATCTCCTACCCAGGCACTTATTGTTAAAGAGAGATTTATTTTCGATGGTGACTTTGGCAGATTTCCACTTGCAAGCCGCGTTGCAATGTGGGGAGAAGATCTTAAGAAAGATACTCCTAGTATGATTAGGTCGTTCAGAATCAAGCCAAATGGCACGCTGGAGCAGAATCCACCAACACCTGCACCACCAGGCGCGTTTGACGGAGGGCTTGATGTTGATAATGATGGTGAACCTGATCCACTTATGTTTGGCTTGCAAAAACACCCTACGAAACAGCTAATATACGTAAGTATGGTTTCCGGTGCCAGGATGGCAGTTTTTTCCTACGATGATAGGGGAAAACTTTCACTGGAGAACATAGTGACTAACAAAGGCCAGTTAATTTGCTGGATAAAAATAAACAAAAAAGGAACCCGTGCTTATACAACAAATAATGGAGATAACACTGTATCCGTTTACGATCTCACCGATCCCATTAATCCAAAAGAAATTCAAACCTTAAAACTAAAGGGTAATGGACACCCCTATCAGCTTGATCTCGATTCGAAGGAAAGCTTTATGTATATCGTTAAACATCGGACATTCCCAGAAACACCAATCGGGAAAGGTAATGAATTAGATGTACTAAAAATTAAAGAAGACGGAACGCTAGAAGAGGTCTCATCTTCTCCAATCAAACTTCCTGTAAGAGATGATTTACTTGCGCGTCCTCAGGGTGTGGCTGCTTTGTAAACTGCCAGATTTTATAACTCATTGTCCGTTTCTATGAATTCTGCTCAATGAAATTTAATATTTCTATTTTTAGTCAGAGGGTTAATTATAAATAGAGCCATTAAATAAACACAATCAGAATTTTATCTAGCTGGATTAATAATGGATCGTATGTATTTTTTTATTAGTCCACCTAAGAGGTTACAAAATAAAAGAGAAAAAGAGCGGTTCTTTAAGCAAATTCACTGTCTTGTTTGTATCTGGAATACTGATATCTAGTATAGGAGTTCCGTTCAGCAATCGGGCTAGTGCCGTCACTCTGGACATGGCAGCACCCTTCCTCCCGTATCAATAATTTCCCCTTTAGAAGCCCGCACGAATTCAGCGAATCTCGAGTTGGCTTTTCTGTTCCCATATGAACTTACGTTCGCTTCTGACTGAAAGTGGACATATTAAATGTGCCATTTTGTAGTCTTTATTCAATTCTATTCCTGAATATGTCAAATTAAATACAAACTTTCTCATTTTGTGATTATATTTTGTGCGTTTTTTTGTTGCTAACAGCATCTATTTTAATCAGATTCAATTTTTCTTGATTTTCATACTGAATAGAAACATTCTTACCAAGGGGTGGGGGAGGGCTAAATAATTCCAGTTTGTGCGAGACAAAATCTTTATTCACTTGTTGATAAACAAGACCTTCTTGTTTGTCGATAAAGAGAATTAAACCTTCATAGACTTTATTATTCGTTTCCGCTGTTTTTGCCAAATAAATATTATAGATACCTGGTTTAATGCCTTCCTCAGCTTTTTTAATTAATCCGGCAGTTTTCCACTCATTATCAATAAAATTCTGAAGGATTCTCTGCCCATTCATGACTAAGAGGCGTTGTTTCATTTGGATAAATTGAGATAAACTTCTTGAATGATCATTTCCAGATCAAATTCTTTCTTGTTTACGCCAAAAAAAAAGGCGGTCAGGTTAAAAGCACCGCGACCTGTTCCATCAAAGTCGCCGTCTTTCAATGAATATAGGATAGATTGAAAAAGATCCTTACACTTCTGGCCGGCAATAAAGTAGGCTTTAAGCGTATCGGTAATCATTGTCTTTTGCGCATCAGATAGTTTTTTCATAATGTCTTTTGGCTGATGCGTTCTTTTCTTTAGACGGACATAAATATAGACGAGCAATTGATCGGCAGGGGATTTATGGCCGCGTTCTTTTTTTTCTGCTTTGGTCTCAAGACTATCTGTAGCGGGGTAGGGGGCTTGACGGGTTAATTCATCCACAATACCTTTTTCATCATCCTTTGATTCCAGGAATTTTCTAAACTGCTGTATTTTAGTGCGGGTAATGTCTTCTGGTCGGCTGTATTTCAACCAATCGACCAGTTCCAAAGGATAGGTTTTGAATATCTTTTTCAGATTAAATATGGCTGCTATATCTGTCAAATTTCCGGAATTAAACAGTTCGGCAATAGGATCGGGTAAATCCATGGCCGCTGCATGTAATGATACATAGGAAGCCGATTTGCCAATGAATTTGCCTATTTGTTCATGGGTTTTACCAGCAGCAATCTCACGTCCGATATAATCAACGATTTCGCGTGATGTCAGATTATCCCGTTGCAAGTTTTCAACTACCTGATCCGCCAAACTGTAATCGGCATCAATATAGGCGGGTATTGATCTAAGTCCTGCATTTTTACTGGCGCGATATCTTCTGGCGCCATGATTGATAATATAGGTTCCGGGTTTGTCTGGATTGGGACGCACTGATATAGGCGTTTTTACACCTCGTAGTTTAATCGTTTCTGTTAATTCTGCGAGTGAAGCTGCATCAAAAGTTTTTCTAGGTTGAGCTGCATCTTCCATAATTAAATCAAGTGAAATCTGACTCGCGCCCAACACATTAGGCGCTTTATTCCTCTCATCGGATAAAGTTTTCTTACTTGTCATTGATTTAATTATTACTTTGTTTTAAAAAGTAATTTCCTGAGTTATAGAATTCTGTGAAAATTAAGGGCAATATTTCATTACTATAATTCTTCTCAATTTAAGTGAAGGGGGAATGTATCTTCTCAGATAAAGATGACTTGCTCAAAGCAAGAAAAGGGACCGACATAAACATTTGATAAAATACCCTCCAAAGTTAAACCATTGATCTTGTTATGAACTAGCCTGTAACACAGGCCGGAATCATAAATGCCAAAAAACATCGCAACCAGGCGATATTCTATCTGTTATAAATATTTATTTGACCGGGGAATTGTATATTTTATCCATGATCATGCATTATAACCTTAATATAATTATGTATATTAAAAATGAATATGAAACAAACCAAAAGACAAATACTTAACGGTTAAGGGAGCCGCAATTACGATATGTATAATTTAATTCTGACAACAAACATTTTAAGAATTCTGCGCGAGAAGAAAATAACAAAAGCTGAGTTGGCAGAAAAAGCGGGCATTTCAATCTCTTTTATTACTGAACTGACCAATGACAAAGCCAATCCATCGCTCAGAGTCATAGAAGCGATTGCCAAAGCATTGGATACGCCGCTGCCGCTATTGTTCGACAATTCGGATATGAGTACAGCAGAACGAGCCTTATTAGCAGATGGCAGTGCTGGACATCTGGCTAAGGGATTTGTCTGGAAGGGCGCTGTATTGAGTGAGTTTCAGGCATTCCAGGTCGCGCAATGGGATCGCGAAAACCGGGAGATTATAAGAAAATTAAAATGAAACAATAAAAATATATTGCGTATAATTAATTATTATTATATCGTTGTGTTTAATATTTATTTATTTATTGCTGCACCGATATAACAATGTCCGACCACTTACCTAACATCACAACCGTTAAAGATCGGGCTAAAAGCAAGCTTGAGCGCGATGCACGAGAAATACTATCTGCATTGCAAGATCCCGAAACGGTTGAAATCATGGTTAATGCCGATGGTCGTATCTGGCAAGAGAAGCTTGGTCAAAAGATACAACATATCGGAAATATCCAGGCTGCCCAGGTTGAGGCTGTCATCAAAACGGTGGCGGGTTTCCACGGCAAGGAAATCAATCGCTTCAATCCAATCATTGAAGGTGAGTTTCCACTCGATAATTCACGCTTCGCCGGTCAACTACCACCCATCGTTACAGCCCCCACATTTGCCATCCGTAAAAAAGCCATCAAGATTTTTACGCTTGAGCAGTACGTAGAAACTGGCGTGCTGTCGCCTAGATATCGTGATGTTATTAAAGAGGCTGTGCGCAAGCACCGCAACATTCTGGTCATTGGTGGCACCGGGTCAGGTAAAACAACCTTGATCAATGCCATCATCAATGAAATGGTTTTGTGTGACCCGGATGAGCGCATCTTTATCTTGGAGGATACCGGTGAGATTCAATGCGCTGCCCAGAATTTCGTCCAATATCACACCACACTCGATGTCGACATGACGCAACTGTTAAAAACAACATTGCGTATGCGCCCGGATCGCATTCTGGTGGGCGAAGTCAGGGGAGCGGAAGCGCTGGATTTGCTCGATGCCTGGAACACTGGTCATGAGGGTGGGGCTGCCACACTGCATGCCAATGATGCGATGTCTGGACTCACCCGTCTGGAATCCCTGATTTCACGTAATCCTTCAGCACCCAAAGAGATCATGCCATTAATCGCAGAGGCGGTTGATGTAGTGGTGCATATCACACGCACACCGCATGGCAGAAAAATCCAGCAGATTATCGAAGTTCAAGATTTTAAGAGAGGAAGTTATCAGATCAAGAAGTTGTAATAATTCATAGGAGCCAGTCAATGGAGCTATTTCGTATTAGTGGTATCTCGATAGTCAGTTGTTTCTTCACAATCATTATTTTGTTGGGTTCTCTATTGACTGCCGATCACGCTCAAGCAGCTGTTGGCGCAGGTGGTGCACTTCCCTATGAAACCTGGTTGGTTAGTCTCAGAAACTCCGTAACCGGCCCGGTTGCGTTTACCTTGTCTATTGTTGGCATTGTCGTTGCAGGCGGCATTCTGATTTTTGGTGGCGAACTCAATGCCTTTTTCCGCACCTTGATTTTTATCGTGTTGGTGATGGCATTACTCGTAGGCGCCAACAATGTCATGACCAATCTATTCCAGGGCGCGGTCATTCCGGGTGAAGCGTCAGGAACAATCGTAGAGTTAGAAGAAGCTATCCCTCAAAGTTAGTCAAACAGGAGGCAAATTCATGGCGCTTCGAATCATACCCATCCGCCAATCAGGGAACCGCCCCAATTTGTTTATGGGTGGTGACCGGGAACTCGTCATGTTTTCTATCCTGATTGCAGCGACATCTATCTTTGTGGCGATGGAAATCAAGGCCACGCTCTTTGGCATAGCACTGTGGATCTTTGCACTGTTTGCACTACGACTGATGGCTAAAAATGATCCGCAACTGCGCCATGTGTACTTGCGCCAGATTCAATACAAGAAATACTATCCGGCGCGCAGCACCCCTTTTTATGACAATACGCTCACACAGGAGAAACAGCACCCATGATTGCCGCAATGATCATACTCATCGCAATGTGTGGTGCTTTGCTGCTTCTCATGCTGTTTCCGCGTATTCGTGATGCTGGCAAAGAACTAAAGCTGGATCAACACCGATCAAAAGAAATGGGCTTTGCCGATTTGCTGGTCTATGCGGCAGTGGTGGAAGATGGCGTGATTGTTGGCAAGAACGGTTCATTGATGGCTTCCTGGATATTCTGCGGCGATGATACAGCCAGCAGTACCGATATTGAACGTGAACGGGTGTCCTTTCGGATTAACCAAGCATTATCCCGTTTAGGCAATGGCTGGATGATTCATGTGGACGCCATCCGCAAACCAGCCCAAAGTTACTCAGACAAAGCCCACTCCAATTATCCTGATCCTGTGACCGCTGCCATTGACGAGGAGCGGCGCAATCTGTTCGAGCGTATCGGCACCATGTATGAGAGCTGCTTTATCGTATCACTGACATACTTGCCGCCTATGCTGGCACAGCGCAAGTTCGTTGAACTGATGTTTGATGATGACACCCAGGCACCCGACCAGAAAGCCCGCACACAAGGATTACTAGAATATTTTCAGCGTGAATGTGCCAACTTTGAATCCCGATTATCCAGCGTGTTTCATCTGTCACGCTTAAAAAGCCGCAAAATCGTCAATGAAGACAGTACAACCATCATCCATGATGATTTCTTACAGTGGCTGCAATTATGCGTAACCGGCCTGGATCATCCAATGGTGTTACCTGCCAATCCCATGTATCTGGATACGCTGCTGGGTGGTCAGGAAATGTGGGGCGGGGTTGTGCCTAAGATAGGCCGAAATTTCGTTCAAGTGGTTTCCATTGAAGGTTTTCCACTGGAGTCATCGCCTGGCATGTTAAATCTCTTATCTGAATTGCCAGGGGTGTACCGCTGGTCATCGCGCTTTATCTTCATGGATACGCATGAGGCGGTCAATCATCTGGAGAAATACCGCAGACGGTGGAAACAAAAGATTCGCGGTTTTCTGGATCAGGTATTTAACCTGCAAAGCAGCAACATCGATGAGGACGCGCTGAATATGACTGAAGATGCCCAGTCAGCCATTGCTGAGACCAATAGTGGCATGGTGGGGCAGGGCTACTATACCAGCGTGGTTGTACTGATGATGGAAGATCGGACTGCATTGGAAGAAGCGGGGCGCAGAGTTGAGAAAGCAATCAATCATCTGGGCTTTGCCGCACGGGTTGAAACGATCAACACCATGGATGCCTATCTGGGAAGCCTGCCCGGCCACGGCGTTGAAAATGTTCGCAGACCTCTCATCAATACGATGAATCTGGCTGATCTGTTGCCGGTCAATACCATTTGGACTGGAAAACCTATCGCGCCTTGTCCGATGTATCCACCCAATTCACCTCCGCTGATGCACTGTGTGACCCAAGGTGCTACGCCTTTCCGGCTGAATCTGCATGTACGTGATCTAGGTCATACCTTCATGTTCGGTCCCACCGGAGCGGGTAAATCTACGCACCTGGCGTTGATTGCTGCGCAATTGAGACGTTACCCCGGCATGTCGATTTATTGCTTTGACAAGGGAATGTCAATGTATCCATTGACTCGTGCTGTGGGTGGTCAGCATTTCACCGTAGCAGGGGATGATGAATCGCTATCTTTCTGTCCATTACAGTTTTTACAGACCAAAGGTGATCGTGCCTGGGCGCTGGAATGGATTTGTTTGATGGTTGAACTCAACGGCATCACAGTCACACCGTTACAGCGCAACGAAATCAGTCATGCCATTGCCAACATGCATCAAAGCGGCTCAAAAACGTTATCGGATTTTCTGGTGACGATCCAGGAAGAAACTATTCGCGAGGCACTGCGGCAATACACCATTGACGGCATGATGGGGCACTTACTCGATGCTGAAGCCGATGGATTGAATCTGTCGACCTTCACCACATTCGAGATCGAGGAACTGATGAATCTCGGTGATAAATACGCACTTCCCACGTTGCTGTATCTGTTTCGCCGCATCGAGCGCAGCCTGCACGGGCAACCTGCAGCCATCATCCTCGATGAAGCCTGGCTGATGCTGGGTCATCCAGTGTTTCGCGCCAAAATTCGTGAATGGCTCAAAGTCATGCGTAAAAATAACTGTCTGGTGTTGATGGCGACCCAGAGTCTGTCGGATGCCGCAAACAGTGGCATTCTCGATGTTATTGTTGAGTCCACGGCCACCAAGATATTTTTACCCAATGTATTTGCACGCGATGAGGAAGCAGCAGCACTCTATCGGCGCATGGGATTAAATAGTCGCCAGATTGAGATCTTAGCTTCTGCGATTCCCAAACAGCAATACTACACCGTGTCCGAGAACGGCAGGCGACTCTACGACTTGGCACTTGGACCATTGGCGCTAGCTTTTGTGGGATCTACGGATAAGGAATCGATTGCAATCATCAAAAACTTGCATGACAAGTATGGAGACCGCTGGGTTATTGAGTGGTTGGCGATTAAAGGATTAACGTTATCTGACTATGGAGTGGCTGGATGAGTGTAATCAGTGATTTTTTTAAATTAAGAATTTCCGGAAAAACCAAGTCGAACAAACAAATCCGTGAGGATCATGCATTCTTGGAAGGTGGTCGCCGCTCCGGTGAAAATGAAAATCCTTATCTGTCAGCAAGACGTACCTGGAATGACCATATGCGCGGGATTCAGGCTTCGCGCAATATGTGGCAAATATTAGCTCTTCTTTGTTTATTGATTGCTCTGGCAGGGGTAGGGGGAGTCATTGCTATCGGCAGTCAATCCAAATTCATCCCCTATGTCGTTCAGGTCAATAAACTGGGTGAAGCGGTGGCGGTTTCCCGCGCGGATATTGCCGCTGTTGCCGATCAGCGCGTAGTGCATGCATCAGTTGCAGCATTCATCAATGATTTGCGCATGGTGACCCCTGATATTGCTTTGCAACGGCGCGCCATCTTTCGTGCCTATGCCATGCTGTCCAATAATGATCCGGCCACTGCAAAAGCCAATGAATGGTTCAACAGTAGTGAAGCCAGCAGTCCGTTCAAACGTGCTGAAACACAAACCGTCAATGTTGAAATCATATCGGTCATACCCCAATCGCCAGAGACTTGGCAGGTCGACTGGCTGGAAAAAGTCTATGACCGGCAAGGGCACTTAACCGAGCCACCTTTCAAGATGCGTGCTTTATTGAGAATCTATAACAAGCCGACAACCCAAAGCACAACGGAAGAACAGATCCGAAATAATCCGTTGGGTATTTATATCCAGGATTTCTCCTGGTCGAAACAAACCTAAAGAGGTCGCTCATCATGAAACCGTTATTCTCTTTAAGTACGCTGATTCTCTCGATTGGACTCGTTGCGCCAGGTTATGCTAATGGTTTGTCTGAAGCGTATTTCACGGATAAGAACCCGCAATTAACCCCGCAGGAACGCGCTGCTATTGATCTGGCCAAGAAATGGCAGGCAGTCAATCCCACCGGCACAAAGCCAGTCGCAGGGCCGGATGGCTCCATTCGTTTTCTGTTCGGTTCACAGCAACCCAGTATCGTCTGTGCAGTATTACAGGTATGCGATATTGAATTGCAGCCGGGAGAACAGGTGAATTCCATCCATCTGGGCGATCAGGCGCGTTGGCTGGTTGAACCGGCTGTGACAGGGCAGGGGGCTCTAGAGGTACAGCATTTAATTATAAAACCCTTGGATGTGGGTCTGGAAACATCGCTTGTTGTTACGACTAACCGGCGCACGTATCACATGCGATTGCGATCTCACCGGCGCGATTTCATGCCGAGAGTGGGCTTTACTTATCCTGAGGATGCGATTGCCAAATGGGATGCCATCAAGACCCGTGAGAGCCATGCGATGGACATCAGAAAGGCCAATACGATAGCGCAAACCGGCGAATATCTGGGTAATCTGGATTTCGCGTATTCGGTTACCGGTGATACCGCCTGGAAGCCGTTGCGTGTCTATAACGACGGTCAAAAAACCATCATACAGATGCCTGCCATCATGGCGCAGACAGAAGCACCGACTTTGTTACTGCTGAACAAGGAGGGTGGATTTTTTAGTGAAGATGAAACGGTTATGGTGAATTACCGATTACAGGGTGATCGCTATATTGTGGATACCGTGATCGATAAGGCTATTCTAATCGCGGGTGTGGGCGGCAATCAAAGCCGAGTGACGATTACGCGGGGGAATTGATCATGCGATTCAATATTTTTATTTTTGCTTTGTTATGGCTTCTGGGCGGTTGTGCTACGCAACCCTATGGCAGTTTTATTCAAAATCCTTCAACTAGTTACAGCAAAGTCATGGCCGATGAAGTGACAGCACAAATAGTGCGACTGTATCCGGCTGCAAACACGCAATTTAATCTGCGTCATACGGTTAATGACCCGTTTGGTCATGCCTTGATAGAAAATTTGCGTCTAGAAGGGTTTGCGGTTCAGGAAACAACTCAACAATCCATTCAACAGCAAATATTTGCTGCGCCTCATCAATCCGAAACTGAGCCGCAGAAAGGCTTGTTATTGAGTTATGTCATTGATCAATCAGGTGATTTGTATCATGTCAATATCATGATTAATGATATGAGTTTGTCGCGTGCATTCTTAGTGCAGGCAGACAGTGTTCATCCTGCTGGTCTTTGGGTAAGAAAAGAATAAGGGGTAGGGGGAGATGTCGACCAATTCAAAACTCTTATCACCCGATTCATCACCGGATGTAGCCGCAAAAAGCGCCGGTGTGCGGCGCGTCAATAATCTTCCGATTGTTATTTTTGGCGCGATCATGCTGATATTCATGTTGCTTATGATGATCGTCGCCATGAATCGCGCAGCTGAGCGAGGTCAACACGATTCTGATGCTAATAGCGATATTCAGTCGAGCAATTCCTTTGCTTCACTCATTGCCAAAGACTATATCGGCGGCATCATAGAACCTAAAGCCCAATCTATAAATTCGGATTCAGCCGCAAAATCACCCATTCAGGGAATCATTATCGAGCGGCCATCGGATCTGGATAGGCCGCCTCTGCCGCCATCTCTGAATGCAGCTGCTGATCCCTCGCATCATACTGACATCGAGCATATTCGGATGCTGAAACGTCAGCAACTGGAAGAAGCGATCAAGGCCAAAACAAATGTGAATGTGATTGCACCCAGAAGTACAGGATCATCGCCGGATTTGACCAACGCAGGTGCACCTAAAACGCGCGAGGAAATGTTGGCAAAATTGGCATCGGTGCGTCAACAGATCGATGCAAATCTGCGTGAAGATCCAACGGCTGCCTATCATGCGCGTCTCGCGCAGTTGAGACAGGATGGGGGATCGAGTGTAGCGGGAGGAATGGGAGCGCGTAGGGGTGATGAATTCATGAACGATGGCGCCCCTCGTTTGCTGGATGATGATGTTGGCAGACAGACTCAGGATTATTCGCGCTTTGATTCGGCAAAAGGGGATGCACGCTGGAATCTGGATAGTGAAGTCAGAAAACCTTCTACACCGTATGTCTTGCAAACTGGCTTTGTCATCCCGGCAACCTTGATATCCGGTATTAATTCCAGTCTACCAGGCCAGATCATGGCACAGGTAAGTCAGCATATTTATGATTCCCCGATAGGCAAATGGCGTTTGATTCCGCAAGGCTCTAGGCTGGTGGGTACTTATTCCAGCGAGGTGGAGTTTGGCCAGGCGCGAGTACTGGTCGCCTGGCAACGCATCATCTTTCCGGATGGCAAGGCCATGGATATCGGTTCCATGCCGGGTGCTGACGGGGTGGGTTATGCTGGTTTTAAAGATCAGGTCAATAACCATTATATGCGCATCTTTGGCTCAGCCTTGATTATGTCGGCGATTGTAGCGGGTGCAACGTATAGCCAGCGTGATGCAGGTGGTGCGTTCGGGCGTCAAAATGCCGGTAGCATCATGAGTCAATCGTTGGGTCAGCAATTGGGGTTGGTGACAGCCAATCTGATACGCAAAAACCTGAATATCTCACCCACGCTGGAAATCAGGCCGGGATATCGCTTTAACATCATCGTTACCAAAGACATGAAGTTTTCTAAACCCTATCAGTCGTTTGATTATTAATGCCGGAGCATTCGATTATGATAAATAGTAAAAATCTAGCTATTCAGTGGATCACAATATTATTAAGCCTGGGTATTTTAAGCTATTCCTCAATCAATAAAGCCGGTGGAATGGCTGTCATAGATATGGCAAATGTTAAACAATCTACGATTACAGCTATTGAAGCAATCAATCAAACTGAAAAGCAAATTGAGCAATACAGAACCCAGTTACAGCAGTATGAAAACATGATTCGCAATACTTTGGCACCACCTGCTTATGTATGGGCAAAGGTAGAATACACCATGTCTAAGCTAATCAATTTATCCAATTCCATACGGTATTATGAACAACAATATGGAGGTCTAGACAGCTACATGCAACGGTTTCGCAATGTTGAATATTACCGTAGCTCATCTTGTTTCACTTTAGAGGAAAAATGTAGCGATTCCGCCTGGAAGCTATTACAGGATGGACAAAACACGAGCACAGACTCACAAAAACAAGCTAATGATTCCCTTTTACGAGGGCTGAGTGAGCATCAAAATCAGATTCCGTTGGATGCGGCTCATTTGCAACTTTTACAACAAAAAACTCAATCAGCTCAAGGGCAAATGGAAGCTTTTCAATATGCCAATCAATTGGCCGCCTATCAAGCGAATCAGCTGTTGCAAATGCGTCAAATGCTGATAGCTCAGCACAATGCTTTCAATACAAAAAATCAGGCCGAGGTAGATCTGAAGGCCATGCAGCAGGCCGCTCGGGAAGCCGCAACCAAGCGATTGAGTCCTGAAATATTACCTGCTGGTAGAAATTGGTCTGTAAGAGACGCTTTTTAAAACACTAATCGAAGGAGAAAAAACGATGAAAAAGAGTGATTTGAGTATTGCAGTTATGTGTTTATTGTCTTTGTTACTCTTGTCAGGGTGTTATAAGGATGGCGATGGTAAGCTTGAACTGAAAGAGCCTAAGAAGGAATTAAGTGAAATGCCAGAAAGAAAGAATTGGTTTGACACACCTATATCTCAACAACCTACAGATGAGACATCAAAATAATTGTACACCCCATGAATAAGGGCCAGATAATATGTTCAGAACACAAGTAGCTTTTTTTAGTCTATTTTTTTTATTGTGTTTTTCCACTGCTGCATTTGCTGAACTGTCCTATATTGATCCGGCAACCAATCAGAGCGTACTGGATCAGGTTGTTTATAAGTTTCAAGGAAAAGTTAAGTCCTGGCAAAACATTATCCAGGCTGCTGCTGTACGGTTGTTCTGGACACTGGTATTGATTTCCATGGTGTGGACATTTGGCATGATGCTATTACGCAAAGCCGATATTGGCGATTTCTTTGCCGAATTCACCCGTTTTATTATCTTTACAGGGTTTTACTTCTGGTTGTTGACCAATGCCGTTTCAGGCCACAATATTGCAGGCACTATCATTGATTCAATGCAACAACTGGGAGGCACTGCTGCTGGTTTGCCGAGTGGCTCGAGTCATTCTGGCATTGTAGATATAGGTATTTTAATCTGGAATCAAGCTACGAATAATCTTTCATTTATGCAGCCAATGGACAGTTTAATTGCTGTCATTATTTCATTGATTATTCTAATTGTTTTGGCAGTCATTGCTGTCAACATGTTGCTCTTGCTAATTTCATCCTGGGTACTAATGTATGCGGGTATCTTCCTTTTAGGTTTTGGTGGCGCGCGCTGGACATCTGACATCGCCATAAACTACTTTAAAACGGTTTTGGGTATTGGAATACAGTTATTTGTAATGCTACTGATCGTTGGTATTGGCAGTGATCTGTTATCCAGCTTTTACGCCAAAATGGGTAAAAATGTTATGAATTATGAAGAACTGGCGGTTATGCTGATTTTTACAATTGCATTCTTTGTGTTGATTTCCAGATTACCATCGTTACTGGCTGGCATTATAACGGGTAGTAGCATAGGCTCGAGCGCTGGAATTGGCAGCTATGGCGCCGGTGGTTTTATGGCAGCGGCAGGGACAGCGGCGGCAGTTGCATCTTATGGTGGGTCACTGGCAGCCGGTCGGTTAGCAGCGGCAAGAAGTACGGGACCCGATGCTTTACGTAGCGCTATTGAAAAGGGTCAGGCTCAGGAATCTGCGGGTATGAACAATATTTCGCAAGGAGACGGTAAATAATCGATAAGGCATTTAATCGATTCGATTGATGATGGATTTGCCACCGGATATGCAAGAAAGAGTGGTGTGCTCAATTACAGCCGCCATCAAGTATGAAATACCAGCTAATATCTTGCTGGCGATAGCCGAAAAAGAGGGCGGCAAACCAGGTCAATGGGTGCGTAACAGTAACGGCACTCATGATGTTGGCTCAATGCAGTTTAATACCTCATATCTTCAGGATTTATCCAAATATGGCATCACGCCTGATCATGTAGCAAATCCCGGATGTTATGCCTATGATCTGGCCGCATGGCGTGTGCGGCTACATATCAAAAATGATAAAGGCGATATCTGGACTAGAGCAGCTAATTATCATTCGCGTATTCCTAAATATAATGCAAAGTATCGCGCTGATTTGATGGCCAAAGCCGTTAAATGGGCAGATTGGCTAGAAAATCGCTTTATCACGAAAAACAATAAAACACTTGGCGTTCTTATGGATTAATTCGATTCTATATGCGTTATCCACAAATTCCGTGGAAAAGGTTGTGAATACCAGGCTTATGTTACGTATAGTAATATTAAGGAAGCCTTGAATAAGTCGCCGAGCAAGATGAGGTGCAAGGCAGGCGGAGCACAGAAAACGAGACATATCAGATAGATAGGCAAGTTTTCGAGCACCGCCTAACGTAGTAATTCGCTTGCACAGACACTTATTCAGGGCATCCTTAATTACTTTTGCCTTAATTAAAGGCGATTCTGTGATTATGATTATTGACAGTAAATTATGTTTCCATTATATTGGAAATATGGAAATTAATATTGCTATTAAAGCTCTAACTGCCCTAGCTCATGAAACTCGTCTGACGGTATTCAGAGTATTGGTTCAGGCTGGAGAAACGGGGGTTGCTGCAGGTCAACTCGCAAAGGAATTAAACATTCCTAATGCAACGCTATCGTTTCATTTAAAAGAACTGACTAATGCGGAGCTGGTAACTGCCCGGCAGGAAAGTCGCTTTATCTATTATTCAGCAAACTTTGAAACCATGAATGCCCTTTTAGGCTATCTCACTGAGAATTGTTGTGCCGGTGTTCCTTGCATTCCCATTGAGGTTTGCTGTGATGAAAAGAATGGCTAAAGAAATTTCCTTTTATTTCACATTACTAAGGAGTCAATACAATGAAACGCTTTCATGTACATATCGCCGTCGATAATTTGCAAGATAACATTCGTTTTTACTCTGCGCTATTTGGAGTAGAACCTGCAGTTACCAAGTCAGATTACGCTAAATGGATGCTGGATGATCCGTATATCAATTTCGCAATATCGGCTACAGGCGCAAAGCCTGGCTTAGATCATGTTGGAATACAAGTTGAATCGGACGAGGAATTAAACGAAATGAATGATCGTTTGGTTCGTGCTGATGTGCCTGCTTCGGAACAAAAAAACGCTCAATGCTGTTATGCCGCATCTAATAAATACTGGACGGTTGACCCGCAAGGCATCGCATGGGAAGCGTTTCATTCACTAAAGACTATCCCTATATTTGGGAAAGACACCTCGATCCCCGCCAAATCGGAATCTTGCTGTGCAGGTTAATTATGAACGTACTTTTTCTTTGTACCGGAAATTCCTGCCGCTCTATCCTTGCTGAAGCTACTTTCAATCATCTTGCTCCCAAAGGTTGGCATGCAATGAGCGCAGGTAGTAAACCGACTGGACAAGTTCACCCTCGCTCGCTTGCATTGCTTGAACGTGAAGGCATCTCAACAGAGGGCTTATTCAGCAAATCTTGGGAAAATTTACCGGAGACTCCGGAAATTGTGATCACTGTTTGTGGTAATGCTGATAAAGAAACCTGTCCAGTTTATTTAGGTTCTGCTTTGCGTACTCATTGGGGTGTTGCTGATCCAGCAAAAGCAACTGGAACAGAAGAAGAAATTAATGCAGCTTTCGAGCGGGCTTATCGCATATTGCGAGCGCGAATCGAGTTTTTCTTTGAATCGTCAATAGAAGAGTTAATTAAAAATAAATCTCCCTCTTTACAGCGGAGACTGGACAACATAGGCGTTTTAAGATTCTAACCATCGCTCATAAGGCGATATCTGCAATTCAAAAACACTGTTTCAATGGGAGCAACCTTGTATGCTGATTGCCATACTAATTTTCGTATTTACACTTGTATTAGTCATTTGGCAGCCTCGCGGCTTGGGTATTGGGTGGAGTGCACTGATCGGCGCAACTATCGCAATGATCTTTGGTGTAATAAATCTAAGTGATATTTCGGTCGTTTGGAATATCGTTTGGAATGCAACTGCGGCCTTCATTGCCATTATTATCATTAGTCTTTTGCTCGATGAAGCGGGCTTTTTTGAATGGGCTGCGCTGCATGTGGGTCGTTGGGGACGCGGCAATGGGCATTTATTATTCGCGTTTATTGTATTACTGGGCGCGGCTGTCTCAGCCCTGTTCGCTAATGATGGTGCAGCTTTGATTCTAACCCCAATCGTGATGGCGATGCTGCTGGCGCTCGGATTTAGTCCGGTTGCTACACTTGCCTTCGTAATGGCAGCGGGTTTCATCGCCGATACAGCCAGTTTGCCATTTGTAGTATCCAATCTAGTTAATATTGTTTCGGCTGATTTTTTTAAGATCGGGTTTGCCGAGTATGCTGCTGTAATGATTCCGGTCAATATTGCTTCAGTAGTAGGCAGTTTGGGAGTGCTTTACCTCTGCTTTCGCCGCAGTATTCCGTCACACTATGACGTAAGCAAACTCAAGGCACCCAATGAAGCAATTCGAGATCTGGCAACATTTCGCGCTGGCTGGGTGGTTCTCGTTTTATTACTTATCGGCTTTTTTGGTCTTGAACCCTTTGGAGTTCCAATTAGCATTGTGGCTGTTATTGGTTCACTGATATTGATCGCGGTGGCGGCGCATGGCCATATCATCAGTACACGTAAGGTAGTGCGTGAAGCACCTTGGCAGATAGTTATTTTTTCCCTGGGAATGTATCTAGTTGTGTATGGCTTGAAAAATGAAGGATTGATTGGATACCTTTCAAGCCTTCTTGATAATTTCGCTAGTTACGGCTTGTGGGGTGCCACGCTTGGCACTGGCTTTTTAGCTGCTTTACTTTCATCCATCATGAACAATATGCCCACGGTATTGATTGGCGCGTTGTCGATCGATGCGACCAGCGCAACAGGTGCGATAAAGGAAGCTATGATTTATGCCAATGTGATTGGCTGCGATCTGGGGCCAAAGATTACTCCAATTGGCAGCTTAGCAACCTTGCTATGGCTACATGTGCTCGCGCGGAAAAATATGGTCATTACTTGGAGATATTACTTTACAGTAGGAATCGTGCTGACTGTGCCCGTATTGCTTTTAACGCTTGCAACCCTCGCTATGTGGCTTAGCATTAAATAAATCTAGCATAATGCAATTTCAGTTTTGTTTAGCAAAATGAGGAAGTCAGGATAAAGAAAAATCGCGTTAGGGATAGGTCCCCTTCACTCCTCTCTGGTAGTTATCTCTAACTAAATAACGGTTCATTCTTCTGATCCTGTCACATAAGGCTGTTTGCACGTTACGCGCAAGATGTGCGTTGTACTACAAAATGTGCCATTTTTCCATCCAACGCCATCTTAGCAAGGGGCCCGCTGCGCACCCCTGTTGCATACCCCCGGCCGTGGCATTCGGCATCGAGCAATCATGCATCACTAAAATGTATCGCCAATGCTAGCCCTAACATCTCTATTAACCATGCATATACACCGATTAGAAAAATATTATACTGCTTCCATAAGTAGGCGTTTGCGTACAGTACCGAAACTCAAATCAGTTGAAAATGGTGTAATTTCTTCATAAACGCATTTAGATAGAGCATCTATTTCATAAGATAGGCGTTGTAGGCCACTCCATTTGGCAGTCTCATTAAGAATAATTCTTGAATTATCTGGGGTCATCAGAGTTTTTGCGTGACTTTCATTGTGATAGAGATCATTTAGATAATTTTGTGTGTTTGCTAGCAAAGATAATTCCCTAAATTTATCAATAGACAGCATTTCATCAGGCATATGCCATATCAATGATGTGATGTCATATGTAGATAACTCAATGCTGTAACTTGAGTCGTTCTTGATATTTTTTAGCATTCTGATGACTTTTTTTGCACCGCCTTGAGTACGATTGTCTTTCATGTTTATTTGATGCATGAACATAAAAGGACTGTTTTTTATGCACTGAGGAACAGTTTTATCAAGAACTTGAATATCACGAAAATATTCATGGCCATATTCCTGATATTTGGATGTGTTATACCAATTTGCTGGAACAACATCTATTTTTCGTTTAAATGATCCACCGGATAAAGCAATAGATTTTGCTCCTCGGGTGTCAACTGTTGCAGCGTAATAACGTGATTTCAAAGATTCTTCACAATCTTTTCGTAATTTAATCATAGCAGATAAACTATCAAAACCACCTGCGTAATTGTAGGCTTTGGGACCGCCTGCATCATATACAAAGAAATCATCATGAATCACTAACAGATCAATGTCACTTCCACGACGAATATGAGTATTGAGCGGTACAGAACCTTGATATCGAAAAACCAAGTTCGTTATAAGAGAACTGCCCAAATGAGTTTTGACACGATCACCTTCTTCTATACTTATGCGCGTGTAGTTAGGATCAACTTCTTGCATAGCACCCAAGGTATAGCGCGTAGCATCTGACTTTCCGCGAGATTCATACAATTCAGATTTTAAAAATGATATTGCATCGTCACCCAAACGGCGGTGACGCATATTTCCAAGCGCTGTCTTATAATTAATCGGCATCGTTTTCTCTTTTCGTAAGTTTCATTTGACCGAATGTCCATCGACCTTTATTGAAATAATCGCCTTCTGCTTCGGTCAAATTTTTGTTAAATCGCAGATCACAAAACCCTATATGATGATTTAAAGGTTCTCCGGCTTTTGGTTCATTTGTATATCTGTAAATCAGTCTATACCCTTCGCCTCCTTCATTTACCAAGGCTGCTACCATGCTATGAGATGCTGATTGTTTTGTTTTTAAAAGTACCGTAATTTTTTCCCAAGTCTGAGTAATAGTAACGCGACCATCCCATTCATAAGTGGTATTTCCATCTGCATCTTTGGTTTCACCTTTACATTCCCATAGGCCTTGGATATTCGGTATATCCAAAAACATACTAACCAAGGGCCATTTCCACATCCATTTATCGAAGGCAAAATGCACTACAATATAAATAGCCCCGGCGGAAAGCGGCCAAAATATAATATTTGGGATCCAATCAGTAAATGAAGTGGTTTTCAAAAAACTGAGCGTTGCTCCCGCCACAAGGTAAATAGCGGCAGCTAATCCACCAGCAATAACACCTAAATACCTTCCAATATTAGTTCGGCTTTTTCCGATAATAGTATATTCGTGTGCTTGCATAAGTTATCCAATTGGGGGATAGGGATCTTTCCCATGACTATCAGATTGCGCAATTTTTCCATCTTTATTATGAATGCGTAATTCAGTTTTTTGGTTTTGACTAACTTGTCGCCCATAATCGATAGCATCAGATTTTTTGTCAAAATGCCCACTGACGCGTTCTGCTCCTCCACGTTTAACATTCCATCCGCCATTAGAATTTGGAACTACATGATGTGTGTCAGGACCTTTTTTAGCCATAATTGTAAATTTCCTTGAAATAATGATTATTGGGTATTTTTTGTATCGCTATACAGAACTTAATATAAATAATATTTTATCGGTTGTCAATAACAAAAAGTATCGCTATAGTAGTATTTTGGATTTTATAAAAAGAAAGGATTGAAGACGTGTCTAGTGCTTTAGGAGACAAAATACGTAAGTTAAGAAAAGAAGTTAAAAAACTGACTTTAGAGGAACTGGCCGAACAAACCGGCTCTAGTAAAGGATACATATGGGAGTTGGAAAATCGGGATACTCGAAAGCCATCTGCAGAAAAATTAATGAAAATAGCAGAAGTTTTAGGGGTAACTTCCGATTTTTTATTAGATGATTCAAAATCCGAGCCTGATGATTCTGTGATGAAAGCGGCACTCTATCGTAATTTTGAAAGATTGGATAAGAATGATCAGCAAAGATTTATGAAAATCATAGTGGATTGGGGAAACAAAAATGAATCTTCCGACTAGGCCACCTGCTTGGGCAAATAAAATATCTAAGGCTCTAGACTAGCAGAGTTAATAAAATTTGATGAGTTGCCATAGTTCACTAGCAAGTTCATCAGGTTGTTTTTTCCAACGCCATTCAGATTCTTTTAAATGCAGCTCAAAGTTAACTGACACGCCGTTAAACTTTGCAAGCCGCCGCTTGGTAAAACTCCAAAACGATTCAATACCGTTAATATGGCAATGCCCATCCCGAGCAAATTCATTATCACCATGGGATACACGAAAATGCTTGGAGTATCCTACATCTACCAAACCATTATAACCACGCCAGCCATCACTATAAATGACACTCTCAATGGATACTTTACCCAGTATTACCGCTTGTAAAGTCAAGCGTTTACAGTCCGGTACTATTTCGGTGTATACCCTGCCATCTCGCTCAAACACACCAAATACAGGTTGTTTTAATGTGCCGCGACCGCGTTTGAGTTTGCCATGATAACCTCGATGCCGTTTCGCACCAAAATAGCTTTCATCAACTTCCACTCTACCTAACAACTTGTCTTTAAGGGCAGTCTGATGGCGATATATTACTTGCCTGAAAATGCCATACCAACGATTAATCGTGTTACGATTTTTACTTAACAGCAGAGCTGTTTTGCTGGCAGGTATATCAATGCAAAAGCATTGAATTATTTTTCTAATGTAATAATCAGTTAATTTACTGTTTCTTAACATCTTACTAGACTAACAGATTGTATCTGCTAGTCTAGAGCCATGTAAAATCCTATAGGCTTTTATTTATAATTTTATTTTAATATATACCTTGCTCTGCTTTTTTCACTCAAGCCTATATTCAGAGATTTTCAAAATCTAGCTTTCCCATAACCAACACTTAAAAAATAAAAAAACGTGCACCCGGAACAAGCCATATACTTTCCTGACGTCAGTTTATTGAAAAGGCTGCGCCGTAGTGACTTCATTGTAATGTATTAATATTCAATATGATTCTCAGTATTCAAAACCTATTCTTTTAGAAACTTCTCTGAAAGAAATATTAATAAATTGAATCGACCTGTTTGTTACGGCATGATTTTATGGTTTTGCATTGCTTTCCGGTATCTTTTTGCATCCTCATTGACATAGTCATAATTTTTTTGCACCGAGTCTTTCTTGTTGCGATATATGCTTGGAGACCTTTGCACAGCAAAGAGCCTATCTAAGCAAGTTAAATGATAGGATACTGTTTTAGGCCAATAAATTGAGTTAACACTGTGAGTTTTTCAGATTTTGATGTCATCCGCCGCACACGCAAAGGGAATTTTTTCAATCAAATTAACCAACTGATTGATTGGGAGTCGATAGAACGAGCAATTGTTCAGCATTATGCCCCTACATCGGACGTCACAGGTCGCCCTGCCTACCCTGGACTACTGCTTTTCAAAATGCTGTTAGTCGGTATATGGAATGGTGGACTCAGTGATGAAGCGGTTGAAGACATGGCTAATTCTAATCTGCACGTGATGCGTTTTCTAGGCTTGAGCTTGGAAGATGACGTTCCTGATCATTCAGTGTTGTCGCGTTTCAGAACGCGTTTGACGGCAGCGCATGCGTGGGATGGACTATTGGAGCAAATCAATCACCAGATTCAAATGCTCAATGTGACTGTCGCCACTGGCTGTCACGTTGACGCCAGCATCACGCATAGTCCCCGTAAGCCTAAGACCAAGCCAGTCTACGAAGTGGTTAGCGATCGCGAAGATCGTGATGACGAAACAGACGCACAAATGGCCATGCGGGTCATTGCAGTCACTCAGCCCGGTGTCGATGCCCAAGCACGTTGGGTTAAAAAAGGCGGCCAGTCGGTTTTTGGTTATAAACAGCACACGCTGGTTGATCACAATGGTTTGGTGATAGCCGTTGAAACAACAGCTGCCAATTGCCATGACAGCAAGCCGCTGCTAACACTGCTTGATAAAGCTGAGATCGAGCGAGGTACTCGGATTCATGCTGATAAGGCTTACTATAGTCAGAAACATCGTGAAGCTTTGAAATCGCGTGGCATCAAAAATGGCATTCAAGATAGAGCCTTGAAGAACAAACCGTTGACTTCGCGGCAATTACAGCGTAATCGTTTAATTGCCCAAGCTCGGTATGTTGTGGAACGTACCTTTGGCAGTCAGGCACGCTGGTTTGGCAGCAAGATCCTGCGTTACTGTGGTCTAGCCAAAGCGCATGCCTGGCATATCCTGCAGGCAATGGCGTATAACCTAAAAAGGTTGCCAAGACTGTATGTTAAGCGTCTTTTACCACGACAACCACAGGCTAGTTGCGTCTTCTAACCAAAAAATGGCGCAATAGTATCCCTATCTCTTGGTTTTTTGCAAAAAACTCACCGAAATTTACCTAAGCTTTAACATTGAATTGTGTTTTATAGATTCTGTAGCGAAAGCGGATAATTTTGCAAAGGTCTCGCTTGATATATTATTCGATTCGTTTAGATATTGGTTTGATCAGTTGGGATTCCATCAGGGATAATTGCAGCACTCCCTGAAACTTCTTTTACTCTCACTTCGGTACCAATGCCATAACAGGTCATAGATAGAGAGCCCAACGAATAACCGCGAATGAATGTACTAGGTTTTTCATTGGTTGCCCGTGAAAGTCCAGCTAAATACAGAAGGGGGATGAAATGTTCTGGAGTAGGAACAGCAAGATCGAAATCTGGATGCTCAACGACTTTGAGAATATCTTCTGGCGCGTATACCATTTGTCGAACTACTGCATCATCAAACCGTTTTGCCCATTCCTCGCCGTTGTCTGAATCAGAAATATTGAGACGTTTCAAATTATGAACGACATTTCCGCTACCAACGATGAGGATGTTTTGGTTTCGAAGTTCGGAAAGCTTTGCACCAAGCTCGATATGATATTCGAGTGGTTTAAAAGCATTGATTGACAGTTGTACTACAGGAACGTCTGCTTCAGGGTAAAGATGTGCGAGAACACTCCATGTCCCATGATCAAGTCCCCACTGATCCCTGTCAGCACCTACCCAATGAGGCTTTGCTATTTCCGCTACTTCTTCAGCCAATTCAGGCATGCCTGGCGCTGGATAAGAAAAATTAAACAATTCTTCTGGAAAACCATAAAAATCATGGATTGTCCTGGGTTTAGCCATAGCCGTAACAGCGGTTGCGCCAAAATACCAATGGGCGGACACCACCAGCACAGCTCTTGGCTTCGGAATAGATTTCCCGACTTCCCTCCAACTTTGAGTGTACCGATTCAAATCAAGGGTGTTCATCGGGCTTCCGTGCCCAATAAATAGAGCAGGTAATGTTGCCGTGTCAGTTGTCATCAGTCTGGTTTTATTACAACGTTATAGCTCAGAAAAGGTACTTTATTATATATTTTTATAGTCTAAAGTTAAGTAGCTTGATCAATTGGTTATTCCTCGTAGTTTTACTATATCATTTCGTCTTAAAATCACATTCGCTAAAAGAGAATTCGCATTATCAATAACTTAGATTTACCTAATAGCTAATAGCTCACTTTAAAAGTTGGACTATCTTCTGGCCGAGTTTTTCGATGATCATAAATCCTTGTAGTAGCAATATTGGCATGTCCCAGCCATTCTTGCACTTTGGCAATATCTGCTTGATGATCCAGCGCATTGGTGGCTGCTGTTGCGCGTAAGGAGTGCGCGCCGATTTTGAAACCTAGCTTTTCAGAGTATTTCTGTACCAATTTATAAATACCGTCTGGGGTAATCGGTTTTTGTGATCCCTTGATGCGATTATTACTGGTTGAACGGAATAAGGCCCCAGTATCTTCCAGGCCATGTCCTGCTGCATCCAGGTAATCATGGATTAAGCCACTGGCGGCAGGATGCAAAGGTACATAACGAGTTTTTCCTCCTTTTCCAGAAATCTTTATATGGGGTACCCCGCGCCGCTCCTGCTTAAAATCCTTTACTTTTAACCGGCACAACTCATCACGCCGCAATGCGTGATAGAGCAGGGTAGCCAATATTGCACGATCACGCTTGCCCTTCAATGAGCTACCATCCGGTACTTCAAGCAATTTGCGTGCCTGATGATCGCCGATTGCCGGCGTTTTACCTTCATAACTCTCGACTGCAGGACGTTTTACACCCTTGACTGGATTATGCGTAACTGTGTTTTTGTCGCATAGATATTCAAATAAAGACGATAATGCAGATAAACGGTGTCGGATGCTCATGCTGCTTAATGAACGACTCAACAAATCATCACGCCAGGCAATAATATGAGCACGGGTCACAATCCTGAACTCTCCCGGATTCTGAATGCCCGTGAAATTCATAAAATCCTTTAAGGCATTTTCATAAGCGCGACGAGTGGCTTTGTTTCCTAAATTGGCAAACCATTCCACTTCAGGTGGAACATCAGCAAGGCCCTGAAATTCTTTTGCAGTGAGTGCGCGATTTCCGGTAGTAATAATGTCTGTCATGTTATTTGTTTAGCTCATCATCTTTATGTGGCGTTTCACTACCCATAATCGCTTCATAATCTCTGCCGCCATAAAAAATATTAAGAATAGTGACGATTTGTTTGTCTTCAATAACCTCAAAAGCTGCGATCGCGTTTTTATCAATGGCAACGATTCTGAGATTCTTGCGCAAATCATCGCGCTGTTGTCCAATCAAAGGTATTGTTTTAAGGTCATGGCACTTTAGGCGTAATTTCTCTATATATGTCCACGCGACTTCAGGAAATCCGCTCTTCTCAGTTATATATTCATAAATATCAGTCAGGTCTTGTATTGCATCGGGTGTTAAATACACTTCATAGCTTTTCATGGCCTGATGTGCTTATCCGTTGTTGATGAAGTTGCTCTAGCTTTTCAAACGCCGCATCCAGCAAAACAGGTTCACCACTATGGGCGGATTGTTCCAGACGCGCTCGAACGGAAGCAATTCTCGCATGATGTTCTTCTTCCTGCCTTTGCCACAGACGCATAGCTTCACGAATAACCTCACTTGTAGAAGCGTAAGCTCCGTCCTTCACTTTTTCCCTAATAATATTCAACATATCGGGTGGAAGTGTAATGCTGATTTTTTCTGCTTTATCGGTGCGCTTCATTTTTATTTCCTGTGCGTGTTTCTATCTGATACCTTCTAATTAGTAGGATAATATCCTACTCAATGAAATTTAATAAAGCAAAAATATTTTAATCTTCCCGAATTACAACACTACCTTACTATTGATAACATATTTTATCAATAGTAAGATACTTTCCATGAACCCAGATAATTTACCTGCCATCGAGCACTGGTTCCATCTGCATAAAGGTACCAAAAGTCCCATAGGATTTGTTTATTCTTGAGAGTTATCAGCATCTCGTTTCTGAGCTGTTTTATGCAGTCTGGCGGAAAATATCGGTAGAAAGTGGTGCGCCCAATATGGAGCTGGTCGATCACATCGCCAACGAAAGCGTAGTTCTCGGTATCCTTGAGTCAAGCCTCGGCGTGTTTCATAGTCTGTTTATTCATGGCTTTTGGTCTGCCACCGCAACGACCACGTTTATTCGCAGCTTTTAGACCGGCTCGCGTGTTTTCGAAGATCAGCTCCCGCTCAAGGAAAACGGCTATAATTTCAGCCCTGAGACCAAGTTTTCAAGGTATGGGCGGGCTCATTCCTAAAACGACCGTTTCTAGACAATGAATTTAGGAGTTCCCCATGCCGCGAATGCGTATTCTCACCGCAAGCGAACAAGAAACATTTGATAGACCGCCTGTGTTTGATCATCGCGAGCGAAAACAGTATTTCAGTTTGCCAAAAGGATTGATGGACATCACCACCACGCTACGCTCGCCAATCAGTCAGATTGGTTTTCTTTTGATGTGTGGGTATTTCAAGGCAACCAAACGCTTTTATCTACCGCAGGATTTTCACAAACGCGATATTGAAGCCGTAGCCAGGATTCTGACGCTGCAGAATGTCAATTTCACAGTCGATAGGTATCCGAAGCAAACACGCGCTCGCCATCAGAAGTTTATTCTCGATTTCTATGGGTTCGCCCCCTTCAATGAAAAAGCAAAAACGAGTATTGCTGTTGAAGTTTCCACGATGGCACGCGCACATCTCAAACCAAAGTTAATTTTTGACCGCTGCGTCGACTTCCTTATTCAGCAACGCACTCAAGTTCCAACTGTGCGGAGCCTGACCGATATAATCCGTTCAGGGATTCAAGCACACAAGGCGAAACTGATAACGCTTATGGAATGCCATCTCACCAATGAGGCGTGTGCACTGCTTGATGGTTTGTTTACCGGACCAGAAAACCAGAATCGCTACCGTTTAACCCTACTCAAGAAGCTCTCACAATCGGCAAAGCCGATGCGAATCAAGGAAAATATTGCAGATTTTGAAACTTTGGCGGAGTTGTACGACGCACTTGAAAATATTTTATCGATCCTTGACCTCGGCCCTGCCGGCATCCGTTACTTTGCTGGAAGCGTCCTCAAATCACGCATGCTTCAGCTGCAACAACGCGCAGAACCCGACCGTTATATCCACTCGGCAGCATTCATCGCCCACCAGTTTTATCGCATTCAGGATCATCTGGCTGACACATTGCTGAAAGTCATGGCATCGTTTCAAACATCGGTGTCGCGAGAACACAAAGACCGTCTGGCGGAAAAACGTATAGATCAGCATAAGGCTTTGAAGGCCGCCATCGATGATCTCGACACATCGGTGTTTGGTTTGATCCGCCAAATTCGTGAGCTGGCAGAAAATAGCGAGCTGTCGGACACGCAGAAGATTATCGAAATCAAATCAGCGCTTGGTCAACAAAAGGCTGGTGCATTCGAACAACTAAAAGCCAATCTGGAAACAACCGGTTCTGATCATAGCTGGTACGATGTTTTGGAAAACCATTCCCTACGCCTACAAAACCGGCTCAGTCCAATACTTAAAGCTGTGACATTTGAACCAAACGACCGCGCGAAACGGCTGATTGCGGCTATGGATCATTTTAAGGTCAATGATGGGAATATCGGCGACCGTGCCCCGGTTGATTTCCTCGACCCCGATGAGAGGAAAGCATTGATCCGCGCGGACGGTACATTCCGACCCTCGCTCTACAAGGTCTTATTGTTCCAGCATGTCGCCGGCACCATCAAATCTGGCGATTTAAATCTCACGCAATCTTACAAATACCGTCCAATGGATACCTATCTCATTGATCGTGATCGTTGGAACCGGGAGAAAGAACATTTACTTGAACGGGCGGGATTGACCACGTTCGCTAATCCCGGTCCTATTCTCGCAAAGTTGGATGAGGCGCTTTGCTCGCAATATCGGGTAACAAATAAGGATGCAATCAACAATCCGCATCTGAAGTGCCGTGCCGATGGCACATTTCACATCGCTACCCCGGCGATTGATGCCAGTGAGGCCGATCCTCTTGGCGAATGGTTCCCTCAACGACACGATGTGCCGTTAGCACAGGCTTTGGAAACCATCAACAATCACAGTGGCATGCTCGATGCGTTCGAGCACTGGCAGCAAACTCATATCCGAAAAACTCCATCACGTCAGACTCTACTGGCTGGGATTATGGGTCTTGGCTGCGGTATTGGAGTACGCAAAATGGCGAGGATTTCCTCTCGTATTACAGAAAGCGAGCTGGAACACGCCGTCAACTGGCGTTTTTCGCTCGACAACATCCGTGCCGCCAATGATTTTGTGGTCAAGGCCATGGATAAAATGGAACTTCCAAATCTTTATCGTCGGAAAACGGAGACCCTTCATACCGCCAGTGATGGCCAGAAATTTGAGGTGTGTGGCGAGAGTTTGCACGCCAGCCGCTCATTCAAATATTTTGGACAGGGACAGGGCATCTCCGCATACACCTTTGTCGATGAACGCAATTTCCTTTGGCATTCACTCATGATCAGCGCAGCAGAGCGCGAAAGCGCTTATGTAATCGACGGTCTCATGCACAATGATGTTGTCAAAAGCGACATCCATTCCACCGACACACACGGCTACACCGAAGCGATTTTCGGCCTCACTCATTTGCTGGGCTTTTCTTTCGCCCCGCGCATCAAGGGCATCGGTAAGCAAACCCTTTATATTTTCAAACCGAAAAACAGGATTGAAAAAGATTGGAAAATTCAACCTGACAAGACTATCAATGACACGCTGATCCGCGAAAACTGGGATGAGCTTTTGCGGCTTGTCACTACCATCAAGCTCAAGGAGAACACAGCCTCCGATATCTTTCGGCGGCTCAATTCCTATTCCCGCCAGCACGCGCTTTATCAGACCCTCAAAGCGTTCGGTCAGATCATCAAATCCTTGTTCATCTTGCGCTATATCGACGATTTGGAATTGCGGCAGGCTATCGAGAAGCAGCTCAACAAGGTCGAACTGGCCAATCGGTTCACACGCGCCGTTGCCGTTGGCAACCCTCGAGAGTTCACTCAGGTCGAAAAGGAAGAGCAAGAGATCGCCGAGGCCTGCAACAGGCTCATTAAAAACAGCATCATCTGCTGGAATTATCTCTATCTTGCTCATCAGCTTGAAAAAGCACCCAATGAAGAAGAAAGAAAAAATCTACGCCAAATCATCATGTGCCACTCGCCTATGACATGGGCACATATCAACATGCTCGGAGAGTACGATTTCTCAGATGAAAAACTTAAAGATTCCGTCGGAATTCTTCCCCTGAAATCAGCCGCCTAAAACATCAACCAATTCGGGAAAACCAAAAACGCCAAAAAGCTGTAACATCAAATCAATGTACAAATCCCTATGGGACTTTTGGTACCTCTATGCAGAATAACCCAATATTTCGGGTGGAAGAGGTAAATGATGGATTTGCCCCCGGGCATGCAGGAGCGTGTGGTTTGTTCGATAGCTGCTGCTATCAAGTATGAAATACCTGCCAATATCCTGCTGGCAATTGCTGAGAAGGAGGGTGGTAAGCCTGGGCAGTGGGTGCGAAACAATAACGGCACACACGATGTCGGATCGATGCAGTTTAATACTTCATACTTAAAAGATTTATCGAGATATGGCATTAAACCTGATCATGTGTCAGCCGTAGGTTGTTATGCTTTCGACTTGGCCGCTTGGCGTATACGGCTACATATCAAGAATGATCAAGGCGATATTTGGACTAGGGCAGCGAATTATCATTCACGAACGCCAAAATATAATGCAAAGTATCGTGCTGATTTGGTGGTCAAGGCAGTTAAATGGGGAGATTGGTTGAAGGATCGCTTTGTTGTAGCAAATTGATTTTTCAGTTGGCATTATTCACAAATTAGAACCGCCAGCGAACAGGATGGTAATATTTGGGTTGCAAATGATCAATTTCTCATTCATTTCTTACAATTCAAGTATTGTCCCTCTTATTAAATTACTAATTAATAAGAGGGATTATATTAGAATCAGGAAAATGGTATAGAGAAACTCAAAACATTTTTCCCTTATCCCTGCAAGATACTTACTATATTTAAGGTATATAAGTTATTTAAAAACTTTTTTTAAAGTTCCACCCGGCTGCGCCGGGAACATACCCGCGACGGAAACCCGAAGAACCCCTACGTTTTGCCCTTCGGGCAAAGCCTCGAGGCCCCCTATCGGGATTTCCTGCTAGCGTTTTTCTAAAACATCAACTTCAAAACCAATCTCTTCTAGTGCTTTAACAGCCGTATCAAGCGATTTGAATGTCCTTGTTTGTTTTGTTCTTGCATCAGACAAAAAAGCAGACTTTTCATAATGACCGAGAAGTATAGTCCATTCACCGAGATTCTGTATGCTTCTACCAATAGCAAATCTAGTAAGGTAACCCAATGAAAAATCACGTTTAGCATCCCTCATAGTAATAACTGACATTTTGATGAATCCTTATAAACTGGTGAGTCTTACTGTCTCACCATTTATCGATATATGTCAATACAATAATGCTGTTTTGTTATTACATTATGAGTAACAAGTTATATAGATTTCTTTCCAGCCCAGCCATATTTAACAGCAGCTTCACAAGATTCTTTAGGAATCATGAGGCGTTGTGCGCTTAGACCGTAGCATTGACAGCCATTGTTTTGGCTGGATAGGCAGGCAGATACTTGAGACTAGTCAATTTCCGGTGAGAGCATCGAGATATCTCTAAAAGGTGACAGTTATGGTTTTTAGCCTTATTTTCTCTCAAGGGAATGAAGGATTATTCTGTCGGAAATATTAACCATTTTATTAATGTCGTTGATTTAAATATTTAAATCATTTATACATTAATGGCGCTTATAGGTGCAATTATTAATTCTTCAGGAGTCAACAAAAAATGAAAAATTTCGGAAGAGCAGTCTCAATGTCATCTTGGGTATTATTGGTTCTATTAATCAGTTTTCCGCTTTTCGCATCTCGTGAGGAATTCGACCAGAATGTACAGAAGGCCATTCAGAATGGTCAAGAAGTTATAAGTAACTCTTATATTATCGGTTTCAAAAAGCCTTCACCTTTTATCCAAAAAGATAGTGAACAATCTTTGATTGATCCACCTGACGAATCTCAACGCGGTACCGGCAATATACCTTTTGGTGAACCTAGTTCTGGACAGAGTAAGGAAAGTTTGGCTGGAATAATGGGATTACGGGGCGAGGTACTTGCAATTTTCGAAACAATAAATGCCGTCCACGTTATGATGGACGAAGATGAAGCCGAAAGATGGCGTAAAGATGATAGAGTCGAATACGTTGAACAAGACATGATCGTAACTACTGGAGCTACTCAGACCAATCCAGGCTGGGGATTAGATCGATTAGATGAAGCTTCAGTTACTCTCGATAATACCTATGTCTACACAAATACTGGAGCTGGTCGTGAAATTTATATCCTCGATACGGGTTTGGATTTATCGAATCCAACAGTTGCGGCTCAATTTGGGGGACGTGCATCTGTAATTTGGGATGTGAATGGTGGAACTGGAGCAGATTGTCATGGCCATGGCACCCAAGTCAGTAGTGCCGCTGCTGGAAGTACCAAAGGCATTGCCAAAGGGGCTACAGTGATAATGGCCAAAATTACAACTGGCTGCACTAAAAACTCAGCTGTATCGACTTCAGTAACTGCTTTTAACTGGTTGGCTGCTAATGAAACACCAGGAACTATTGCAAATTGGAGTAGTGGATTTGACAATCCAGGATGTGGAACTCCTACGATAAGCACTTCACTCGAAAATTCGATCATTGGCGCACATGATAAAGGGATAATAGTCGTAGTAGCAGCAGGAAATGATAGTTGTAATACTGCCAATTATTCACCGACACGAATCCCACAAGCATTCGTGGTTGGAGCAACTAACAATCAGCTTATCTCTAGCGGTAAAGACGCGAAAGCCTCATTCTCACGCACAGGAACAAATATCTCTGCTTTTGCTCCAGGGGAGTCTGTGGCACTTTTAAATTTTAATGGGGTATCTGGAACAAATAGTGGAACATCATTCTCGGCACCTTATATTTCTGGCATTTTTGCTATAGCGTGTCAAGCAGCCGGTACATTATGCAACACAGCTCCAACCGCCGCTTCGTTATACACCGCATTAAGAAATACTGGAACAATCGGTACAGTTACCAATACTAACGGTACCCCTTTGACCGGTGCAACTTCCCGTTTCATTCGTCAGCAATGGTAAAGTCTGCTGTATAAGATAAACTTATCAGAGCGTTTAAGTTTCACAACGCTCTGTCTTTTTGTAGGAGCTAGTAATGATTAAGAAAAAGTTTTTTGCCACAGCATTGATTTTATGCAACTGTGTTGCGATGACAATTGTTAATAATGTGGTAGCGGATAGCACAAATTTTTCGAATAATATACCTAGTTATGAGAATGGCGTTTTGACAATTCCACGTGTCGACACACCAGATCAGATCGGAAATTATCAAGATGCAGTGTTGAAGCTTGATCCACAGTTGAATGCTTGGGTTCTACAACAAGTTAATCCAGCTCAATTTAATTCTTCTAATCCAAGAATTAAGTCTGTCAATGTGTTTGTTATAAGTAATTCTTTTCCAACGCAGGTTTTTTTACAAGTAACGGGTGATTTTACATGCGGCGAATTTGGGCAAATCAATACAGGTCGAAAAGAAAACTCGTTTGATGTACAAATCTCTGTAACTCCAATTCCGCAAGGACAACTATGTACTGCAGACATTACAGAGTTTGTTAGAGTCATCCAATTGGATGTATATCGCTTAAGTGCTGGAGATTATCAATATAGTATCAACGGTGGAAATTCAGGTACGTTTACTTTAACCAAAGATAATAAATTTGGTGAATGTGGTGGCACGAATAATACCGATGAAATTTGTGAAATTGAAGTAACGGCGGGATCTTAATATCACCTTCTCCCTTCTTCAGAGCTTCCTTAATTTAGTAGATTATCACCATCCTCGATGCTATCAGTTTCGAGGATGGTGTCATCTCCGACCGTATTCATGTTTTTCTTTGAATAAGTAAAGCCACATCAAGGGGTAGTTACCACATAGCTGCAAAAACCGCCATCTTCGTTAAAATAAACTTCCTATAGCAAAAACGGAGGTTTATCGGAAGTTTTTACTTCCATTATACTGCCGTTAAGCTTCCGATAAAACAAGAATTTTATTTAACTGACTATTAGATAAGGAAAATTCATATTAAATTGCAGTATCCTTCTCAATCGCTCTATAGAGGGTTCTGACAGAAACATCGAGGGATTTAGCTACGATACTTATATGCTCCTGTCCTGCTAGCAGCTTTCTAGCATGTTCAATTTGTTGTTTAGATAATTTTGGTTTGCGCCCCATAACTACCCCGCGAATTTTGGCCGCCTCCCGTCCTGCCTTGGTACG
>WBZQ01000184.1_pt1 | contig 57218 bp, 45 predicted proteins | sample 5204251 | NCBI WGS metagenome assembly WBZQ01 (sample SAMN12412402, study PRJNA552823) | activated sludge metagenome | isolation source: activated sludge from nitrification reactor of wastewater treatment plant... | place: USA: Virginia | collected 2017-09
GTTATGCGTTCATGAGCGACCAGGAATGCTTCGAGTACGTCGCGGCCGTTGCGGCGCAGATCCGCCCATCGACCCGCGGACTGCTGGAACCGATCACGATCCAGTCGTGCGCGCGCGACCCGTTCGGCGCCGGTGACTGGGTCTACTGGAAGCCCGGACAGGTTCGCAAATACGCTCATCACATGCGCGACGGCCTCGCCCGTGTCGCATTTTGTGGCGAGCACACCGCCATCATGCAGCGTGGCATGGAAGGTGCCTTCGAAGCCGGCGAGCGTGCCGCCATGGAGATTCTGCAACATGTCTGACCTGAAACCCGGCATTGGATTGCTTGTGCTCGTGGCCGCCCTGTGCGGAGTCGGCATCGCCACCGCCGCGCTGGCCGGCGAGAGCGGTCCTGCGGCTGTCGCTGCCTCGCCCGGCGAAGCGGAGATCCGTCGCGGCAAGCTGCTGTTCCTGCAATGTCGCGCCTGCCATGAGGTTGCATCGGGCCAGCCCCACAAGGTTGGCCCGAACCTGCACGGCGTCATGGGTCGAAAAGCAGCGCTCGCAGAAGGCTATGCCTACTCCGATGCGCTCAAGAAGTCCGGGCTGACCTGGGATTTCGCCACGCTCGACAACTGGATCAAACACCCGGCGTCCATTGTGCCGGGTACGACGATGGCCTTCGTCGGCATTCCCGGCGAAGCAGACCGGCGTGCGCTGATTGCCTACCTCGAATCAGCGACACGCTAGGCGGCATATTCATACGGAGCGCTTCAGGGAGCGTCAGGAGTTCATAGACCATGGTTCTTCGCGGCTCATTCACATTTGCGGTTCTCGCACTGGGCTTGGTCTCAGGCGACGTTCTCGGCCAGACGCCCGCTGCCGGCGAAACTGCCGAAATCGAGGAAGTCATCGTGTCGGCGCGCAAGCGCGATGAGCGGCTGCAAGACGTCCCGCTGACGATCACGGCCGTAACGTCTGCAACCATTGTTGCCGGTGGCATCACCAATGTTGCGCAGCTGTCCAACATCACGCCCGGCTTCCACTACGAGAAGGACGGCACGCGACAGATGAGCCAGCCGCGCATCCGCGGCATGGAGATCAATACGGCGAACCCGACAAGGCAGAACGCGTCGTTCTTCATTGACGGCGTGTACATGCCGGGTTCCGTGCAGTCGCTCGACTTCGGCGAATTCGAGCGCGTCGAGGTGATCAAGGGTCCGCAGAGTGCGCTGTTCGGCCGGCAGACCTTCGGTGGCGCGGTCAACTTCATCTCGAAGGCGCCAAGAAACGAACTCCAGGCAGACGTCTCGGCCACCCTGGGTTCAAACGACTTGCGCGAATACAGCGGCAGCATCTCCGGCGGCCTGGTGGAGGACAAGCTGTTCGCGCGCCTGCACCTGCGCAGCTATGACTACTCCGGCAAGTTCCGCAATTCCATCGACGGCAAGCGTCTTGGGCAGGAAGAGTCGCTGTCGGGTTCGGCCCTGGTTACCTGGATGCCGGTCGAGGCGCTGCGCTTCGACTTGCGGTACACGCGCCAGGAAGATGACGATGGCACGGCGCCGTTGCTGATGGTCGGCGCCTCCAGCCTCAACTGCGGGCCTTTCTTTCCGGGCGGCCTGCGCTTCTACTGTGGCGCCATCCCGACCAGCGGCCAGCCAGCCCTCAATACCGTCGTCGGGCCAAACGCGCTGGGCATTGACGAGTTCGGCTTCGATCGAACCGCAGAGATGCTGTCGCTCAAGGCGAGCTATGCCATCGGCAGCCACGAGGTATCGTTCACCGCGGCGAAGTATGAAGAGGAGAACTCGGCAGTCAACGATCTCGACTTCACCGGCGTCCCATTTGCCGCAACCGCGACCCTGCAGGACTTCGACGACAGCTCGTTCGAGCTGAGACTGGCTTCGGATGGCAGTGAACGGCTGAACTATGTCACCGGCGTCTATCGGTACAAGGGCCGCTTCGATGAGCGCGTGTTCGGGCGTGCCGCCAATCTCAGCGACATACCTGCGACACTGTCGCCCGATCGTGCCGAGTCCGAGAATATCGCCGCATTTGCATCGGTCAGCTACGCCTTTACCAACCGCCTGAAGGGCAGCCTCGAGCTTCGCTATCAGGAGGACGAAGTCACCAATATCGGGGGGCAGGGCGCGGCGCGCCGCCTGCTGTCGGCGAAGACCGATGCGTGGCTGCCGCGCGCAATCGTGGACTTCAAGCTGACCGAGGACGCGATGATCTACGGCGTCTACTCGGAGGGCAACAAGCCGCGACAGTTCAACGCGAATATCGCCGGGCTGCCGCAGGCGCAGCGCGACTATATCGCGGCGACCTACGGCGTCGGCATTGCACTCGATGAAGAACAGCTGAAGAACTATGAGATCGGCCTGAAGTCGTCCTGGTTCGAGCGTCGCGCCACGCTCAACCTCGCTGCGTTCCTGATGAAATGGGAGGACCAGGTGACCCGCCGGCAGGTGTTCCCGTCCGCCAACAGCGCGACGCAGATCAACGTGGTCGACAATGCGGGTTCGACCGAGATCAAGGGCCTGGAGCTGGAAAGCCACTTTGCAGTCACGCGCGCGCTGAATCTCGACGCGACGTTTGCCTATGTCAAGGCGGAGTACACGAACTTCAATTCGGCCAACATCCAACAGGTGTTCGGCAATCCGCAGGCGGCTGGCAACGAGGCGGCGCGCTTTCCGAAGATCCAGGGATCATTTGCCGCCAGCTACACCTTCGACCTGCCATCCGACTGGAGTGCCACTCTGCGCCTGGACGAATCCTACATGGGCAAGCGCTGGAGCGACGAGGTGAACCTGGCGTATGCCGAGGGCTATTGGCGCACCAACCTGCGCGGGACGCTGAGCCGGGGACCGTTTGCCGGCGTCGTGTATGTCGAGAATCTCACGGACGATGACGGCTTGCTGATGGTTACCCGCTTCCGGGATGTCACCGTACCCGGCAACAACTTCAGCTTCCCGTACCTGCGCTCGGAAGGGCGCAAATGGGGTGTCACGCTGCGCTACGCGTTCTGAGGGCAAATAGATGGAGCGGCGCCGTTTCATCGCATCGGCAGGGTTGCTGCTGTCCGGCGGCAACCATGTCCTGACCGCTCGTGCCGGTACGCCGGCGCGCAGCGGAGGGGGCTACGACGCGGATGTGCTGGTAATCGGCGCCGGCCTGTCTGGATTGAATGCCGCCATGCTGCTCGAGGAGCATGGCATGAAGGTTCTCGTGATCGAGGGTCGCGACCGGGTGGGCGGCCGGATGTTCACGCTTGATCACCTGCCGGGCAGGCCCGAGGGTGGGGGAAGCCTGCTCGGGCCGCGCTATGCACGTGCACTCGACCTGGCCGATCGCCTCAAGGTGGCCTTGGCACCGGCGCGGCCGCGGACGGAGCCGGTGGCCGGCGAGGTTGCCCTGAACATCCGCGGACAGACGATTCCCGTGAAGGACTGGGAGTCCTCGAGGCTGAATCCGTTTCCCGGGCAATTGAGGTCCAAGACACCCTGGGACGTCTATTTTGGGGAATTGCTGAAGCTCAGTCCGTTCGAGAACCTGGGCGATTGGCGCGCTTCGCGCTTCGCGTCCCATGATCGGCCGGTGCAGGACATCCTGGCGGAACGGGGCTACAGTGAAGAGGCGCTGCGGATCCTGCAGTCGAACTCGAGCTACGGGAACAACTTCTTCACCCTGAGCGGCCTGCATCTCTACCACTATTTCACGTGGCAGCGGCTGCAAGCCGTGGCCGGCCCGAGAGTCAATTGCGCCGACGGCAATCAACGCCTGCCGGAGGCGATGGCACGCTCGCTCCGCAGCGAAGTCCGGCTTGCCGCGCGGGTGACCGGCATCCGCACCAGCAGCGACGGTGTCGAAGCCGTCTGCGAGGACGGTTCCCGCCATCGCGCGCGCCGGGGTCTCTGCACACTGCCTGCGCCGGTCCTGCGCGATCTCAAGGTCGATCCGCCATTGACCGGTGCAAAGGCAGATGCCGTCCTGAATCTCGGCTATCACAAGACTTACCAGATTCATTTCGGATTCAAGCGGCGATTCTGGGAGGATGATGGCCTGCCTCCGTCACTTTGGACTGACGGCCCGGTTGGCCGCTTCAATGCGCTGAAGGACATCGACGGCAAGGAAATCGCCTGCTTTCTCGCATATGCAAATGGCCACAATGCCGCGCGGCTGGACAAGATGAGCTTTGAGGATGCCACCGCGTTCGTGCTGCGCGAGCTCGTGGCGATGAGGCCGTCGCTCAAGGGAGTCCTGCAGCCGTTGCGGGCCTGGTCGATGCAGAACGACCGGTTCTCGGGCGGCTCATATGCGACTTGGGCGCCGGGCCAGGTGCCACGATTCAACGAGGCCCTGATTGCACCGTGGGGCAACTGGCACTTCGCCGGCGAGCATACGGCGCTGATGGCGCGCGGCTTCGAGGGGGCGCTGGAATCGGGTGAGCGGGCGGCCCTCGAGATTCTTTCGTGACATCCACTGACTGAATGCCTTCGCGGGCCCTGTCGGCATGCGTGGCCGCGCAAGCCTCGCGCGCTGCGACCCTCACCAGCCCGGGCCTTGGGTGACGGCGACCAGCGGAGTTCCCCGCATCGGCCGGGCTCCTGCCCGCCGCCGATTGAATTTCGGTAAGCTAGGCCGCAATCGGCCCTCTGCCCGAAGAACCCTCCCTTGGCCAGCCCCTACATCGAGCGCATCCTGAAGGCGCGTGTCTACGACGTGGCGATCGAGTCGCCGCTCGACGCCGCACCCCGGCTGTCACGCCGCATCGGCAACGACGTGCGGCTCAAGCGCGAGGACCTGCAGCCGGTGTTTTCCTTCAAGCTGCGCGGCGCCTACAACCGCATCGCGAACCTGTCGCAATCCGCCGCGAGCCGCGGCGTGATCTGCGCCTCGGCGGGCAATCATGCGCAGGGCGTGGCGCTCGCGGCGCAGCGCCGGGGCATCAAGGCCGTGATCGTGATGCCGGTGACGACCCCGCAGATCAAGGTGCAGGCCGTCCTCGACCTCGGTGGCGAAGCGGTGCTGCACGGCGACGACTACGACGCGGCGCATGAACACGCGCTCACGCTCGCGCGCGAGCGCGGGCTGGTATTCGTGCACCCCTTCGACGATCCCGACGTGATCGCGGGCCAGGGCACGGTCGGCATGGAGATCCTGCGCCAGACGGGCGGCGAGATCGACGCGATCTTCGTGCCGGTGGGCGGCGGCGGCCTGATCGCGGGCATCGCCGTCTACGCCAAGTTCCTCCATCCGCGCATCAAGGTTATCGGGGTCGAGCCGTCGGACGCCGCCGCGATGCACGAGTCGTTGCGCCAGGGCAAGCGCGTGACGCTCGAGCGCGTCGGCATGTTCGCCGATGGCGTCGCCGTGCGGCGGGTCGGCGAGGAGACCTTCGGGCTCGTGCGCGAGCATGTCGATGAGATCGTGCTCGTCGACACCGACGAGACCTGCGCCGCCATCCAGGACATCTTCGAGGACACCCGCTCGATCGCGGAACCCGCGGGGGCACTCGCGGTTGCCGGCATCAAGAAGTACGTGGTGCGCGCCGGTTGGCGCGGCAAGCGGCTCGTCGCAGTGACGAGCGGTGCCAACATCAACTTCGATCGCCTGCGCCATGTCGCCGAGCGTGCCGACCTCGGTGCGCAACGCGAGGCGCTGCTCGCGGTCGAGATCCCGGAGAAGCCGGGCAGTTTCCTCGCCTTCTGCCAGGCGCTCGGCGCGCGCGGCGTCACCGAGTTCAACTATCGCTACGAGAGCGCGCACGCGGCGCAGATCTTCGTCGGCTTCGCGCTGTCGCAGGGGCGCGCGGAAAAGGACGCCGTCATCGAGGCGCTGCGCGGCGTGGGATACGCGGTGCACGACATGTCCGAGAACGAGGTCGCGAAGCTGCACGCGCGCTACATGGTCGGCGGGCACGCGCGCGGCATCGAGCACGAGCTGCTCTTCCGCTTCGAGTTTCCCGAGCGCCCCGGCGCCCTGTTGCGGTTCCTGCAGGCGGTTGGCACGCGCTGGAACATCAGCCTGTTCCATTACCGCAACCACGGTTCCGACTATGGCCGCGTGCTCGCGGGCATCCAGGTGCCGCCGGCGGAGCGCGAAGACTTCGTCCTGCACCTCGGCGAACTGCACTACGAGTACGTCGAGGAAACCCACAATCCCGCTTGCCGGATGTTCCTCGGCGCGTGATTGAACCGGGCGGCGATGCGTATGCGCCCCGGCGCGTGCCCGTGCACGAGGATGTCGTGTTGCGCGGGTTGCGCCACCGGCTCACGCGCTGGGGGTCGCCATCGGCTGCGCCGATCGTCCTGCTGCACGGCTTCCTCGACGTGTCCGACAGCTGGCAGTTCCTCGTCGACGAGCTGCCCGGCGACTGGTCGTACGTCGGGCTCGACTGGCGCGGCTTCGGCGGCAGCGACTGGCCGCCGGGCGGCTACTGGTTCCCGGATTACCTGGCCGATCTCGAGGCGTTCCTCGACCTCGTGTCGCCCGGGCAGCCGGCGCGCATCTTCGGGCACAGCATGGGCGGCAATGTGGCGGCGCTCTATGGCGGCATCCGCCCGGGCCGTGTCGCCTGGGCCGTCAACCTCGAGGGTTTCGGCCTTCCTTCGGCTGCGTCCGACGAGGCGCCCGCGCGTTACGCGCGCTGGCTCGACGAGCAGGCGCGGCGCCCGCGCCAGGCGGGATACGCGAGCCTTGCAGACCTCGCGGGCTACCTGAGCACACGCAATCCGCGCCTCTCGCCGGCGCGCGCCGCATTCCTCGCGCAGGCCTGGACGCGGCGGGCGAACGAGCGCTATCGCCTCGCGGCCGATCCGCGCCATCGCATCGTGAATCCCGTGCTGTACCGCCGCGAGGAGTCGGAGGCCTGCTGGCGACGCGGCACCGCGCCGATGCTGCTGCTCCTCGGCGAGCACTCGGAACACCGTGCGCGGCTCGGCACCCACGGCACTGACGCCTACTTCCACTCGGTCTTCCCGCAGTTGACGCTCGCGACGCTCCCCGGCGTCGGCCACATGATGCACCACGAAGATCCGGCCGCCGTCGCGCGGCACGTTGAACGCTTCGTCATGCGGCAGGTCTCACCAGTTCCATGAAGTGGCGCGGGCTACACCGGGACCATCCGCTGCACGTGCCGTACAAATGGGCGCGGCGCATCGTGATCACGATCACGGGATTCACGGTGCTGTTCGTCGGGTTCGCGATGATCGTGCTGCCCGGGCCGGCGGTGATCGTGATTCCCGCCGGGCTCGCGATCCTCGGGCTCGAATTCGCCTGGGCGCGCCATTCGCTGCGCGCCCTCAAGAAACGCGGCGCGATCCTCGTCGCCGCGGCGAAGGCGAAGCTGCGCTAGCCGGCGCGCGCGCCGGCCGCGAGCACTGCCTCGATCAGCGCGCGGAACTCCTCGTGGGTCTTCGCGCCCTGCACGCGCCTGGCGACCTTGCCGTCACGCCCGAGCAGGTAGGTGGTCGGCAGCACCTCGTTCCACGCCGGGTCGACCACGCTCGCGATCGCATCGAGCTCGCGTTCGCTGCGCAGCCAGGTCGGGAAGGCGGGAAAGTACTTCGCGCGGAATTCGGCCACCCGCGCGCCGTCGTCCGGTTCATCCATCGAAACCCCGATGAGCGCAACACCGCGCGGCGCGAGTTCCGCTTCGAGGCGCACGAGGTCCGGGATTTCGCGCAGGCAGGGCGCGCACCAGGTCGCCCACAGGTTCAGCACGATGACTTTGCCGCGCCGCGCATCGAGCAGCTTGCGCACACCGGCCGCGTCGACCGTCGGGATCGACGCGGCGGGCGCCCCGGTGGGCGCGGCGGCCCGCGTGGGCGCCGCGAGCAGCGACCCGACCGCCGCCGCCATCGCGCCGGCCGTGAACTCGCGACGCCTCATCGGACGTCGAGGGCGGTGGTGTAGATGCGGTCGCCCTGCTGCCAGGCGATCTGCACGCGGCCGTCCTCGCGCGCGGCGAGCGCCGGCGCCTGTGTCGTGCCTTCACCCGCGGCGAGTTCCACCGGATCGCCAAGCGCGGCGCCGTCGGCGCCCAGCGTGCGGTAGAACACGCGGCGCGGACCGGTGGTTTTCGCGTGCCAGGCGACGAGCACGCGCTGGCCGACGATCGCGAGCGCCGGCGCGTCGCTCACCAGCGCGCCCGGATGCACGGCGTAGGGCGTGGCGAAAGTCCTGCCGCCGTCGGCCGAGGCGGACAGCATCACGCCCGGCGGCGTTTCCGCGCCGTTGTGCGCGGCGGTGTACACATGCTCGCCGCGTACCGCGAGCGCGGTGGGCTTGAGCGGGCAGCCGTTCAGGTGCCAGGGCTTGCCGCCCATGGCCACGCGGTGCGTGAAATGGCCATCCCCGTCGGCGTGCCCGACCGTGCTCGAGCGCAGGTCGCCGTTCGTCACCTGGCGCGAGCCGAGAATCGGCCGTGAAGCGCCGTCGAAGGCGACGTTGATCTGGCAGCAGGGGCACACGTCGCCCGCGGCCAGGCGCTCTTCGGGCCCGAATGTCACGCCGTTGTCATGCGAGACGACGCCGTAAATGCTGCCGTTGTCGGTGCCGCTCTTCATGTCGCGCGTGTCGATCCACAGCACGTGGACATCGCCGTTCGGCGCCACGCCCATCGTGCCGAAGGCCGCGACGCTCGCGAAACCGCCGTGGATCACGCTCGACATGTCGGAGTCCGTCACGGTGCTGAGGCGGCGTGGCTGCTCGAAGGTCGCGCCGCCGTCGGTCGAGCGCGTATAGCGCGCGGTCAGCACCGCCTTGCCGAGCTTCGCCTGCATTTCATTGGCGGGGTAGGCGACGTGCAGCGTGCCGCCCCGTCCCCATGCGATGCGCGGCCGGCTGACCGCGAAGCCCCACACTTCGTCATCGGCTTGATTGACGCGCACCGGCGCGCTGAAGCTCGCGCCGCCGTCCTTCGAAACCGCGGCGTAAAGATTCATCGACGAGAGGTGCGAATGGCCGGCCTGGGCCCGTTCGGCCGCCGCCGCCTTGGCGGTAGCGGACTCGGGATTGCCCTTGGCAAGCCAGAGCACGGCGATCTCGCCCTTCGGGCCGACCGCGACGTCGGGTGCCAGGGCGAGCTGGTCGTCGGTGCTGACCGCTACCGGCGCGGCGACCGCCGCGAACGACAGGGCTCCGGCGAGCAGCGCGAGGAGCGTGGCGGGGACTTTCGACATGTCGGATCCTCTCGGGTCGAATGGCCTGCCCGATTCTAGGCCGAGGCCGCCGACTCCTGCGACAATGTCACGAATGGACGATCTGGCCTCCGCACCGTGGTTGAGGCGCCTGCTGGTCGCGACCCTGCTGGCGGGCCTCGTCGTGCTCGCCTTCGAGGTGCTGAAACCATTCATCGTGCCCGTCATCTGGGCCGTGATCCTCGCGCATGTCACCTGGCCCCTCTATCGCAGGCTGCTGGCCCTGCTGAAGGGACGGCGCGCGGCGACGGCGCTCGCCATGACGTTCGCGGTGACACTCGCGATCGTGTTGCCGGCGATCTGGCTGGTCGCGGTGATCCGCACCGAACTCGTGGCCGCCTATGGAACCTTCGCCGCGCAGCTCGCGCAGGGCGTGCAGCTGCCGCATTTCGTCTTCGAGCTGCCGTGGGTCGGCCCGTGGCTCGAGGAACTGCTTGCGCGCATCGCCCACGATCCCGGTGCGCTCAACGCGGAACTGCGCAACTGGATCCAGCGTTCGGCGGGCGAGTTGAGCGGCGTGGTCGGCGGCGTCGGCCGCAACATCGCGAAGCTCTTCATCGCGATGCTGAGCCTCTTCTTCATGTATCGCGACGGCGAGTCGTTCGCCGCGCAGGTCGTGCGCGTGCTCGAGAACTCGCTCGGCTCGCGCGTGCACGGTTATGTCGTCGCGATCAGCCAGACCGTGCGCGCGGTCGTCTACGGACTGCTCGCCGCGGCCGTCGCGCAGGGCACGATCGCAGGCCTCGGCTACTGGGTCGCAGGCATCAAGGCGCCGATCGCGCTCGGCGCCCTCACGATGATCGCCGCGCTGGTGCCGTTCATGACGCCGGCCGTCTGGGTGGGCGCGAGCGTCTGGCTCGTGATCAGCGGCCGGCCCGTGGCGGGCGCGGGCCTCTTCCTGTGGGGGCTCCTTGCGATCAGCTGGATCGACAACATCGTGCGCCCGCTCGTGATCAGCAACGCAACGCGCATCCCGTTCCTGCTCGTGATGTTCGGCGTGCTGGGCGGCGTCGTGGCCTTCGGGCTGGTGGGGCTGTTCGTCGGCCCCGTGATCCTCGCCGTGCTGATGGCGGTGTGGCGGGAGTGGATCACGGAGAAAGGCGCAGGGTAGGCCCCCGGCCCGCGCGGTGAGCGCGTTCCTGGCGATGGAACGCGATCCGTCGCCCGCCTACGCGTCGAGGAACGGCATCAGCGCCTGCGCCCACTCCCGCGGGTCGCGCGGCAGCGCGCAGAACGGCAGTTGCGGCAGCGCCCGCGAAGCCGCCAGCGCGTAGGGGCGCAGCGGGTCGCCGTCGGCGGCCGCGAGCAGCGTCGGGCACTTCACTGCGCGCAGCCGCGACTTGGCCGGGTAGCTGAAGTGCGCGCGGAGCGCGCGGCGCCACGCATCGGGTGCGCGGAAGATCTCGAGTACGCGCTGGTGGACCACCGCGGTATCGAGGCTGTCCGCGGTCGGGATGATCGCCTCGCGCGTGTTGTCGTACCAGGGCCAGTAGTTGCCGTGGTCGCGGACGAACTGCCAGGCCTGCAGCAGGTGGCCGCCGTGCGCGTCGATGCGGATGTCGGGCGCGTAGCGTCGCCGCAGCTCCCGCTGCAGGGCCGCGTCAAGGACCAGGGGTCCCGCGAGCGCAAGCCGCCGCACGCGCTTCGGCGCGAGCCGCGCGAGCTCGAGGCCCACGAGGCCGCCGCCCCAGACACCGATGGCATCGAACTCGCGGATGCCGAGCGCATCGAGCGCCGTGCGCAAGGCCTTCGCGTAGTCCGTCACCGTGACCGCACCCCGTGGCAGGGTATCGTCCGATTCGCCGTGGCCGGGCAGGTCGATCGCGACGACCGGCCGGCGACCGATGAAGCCAGCCGCGAGCGTCGCCACGGTATCCGCGGATCCCGCCGCGTCGTGCAGGACGACCACCGTGCGCCCGGTGGCTTCGTCATTGCCGCGCCCGCGCAGCTGGCCGCCCCGCACGTCGATCATCCTCTGCCACAGGCGGCCCGGGACCGGGCGCGTTGCGGCAAGCCGGGGTGCGGCAGTCGATCGCGCGCGGCGCAGGTGCGCGAGCGACAGGTCGAGCGTTTCCGCGGGGGTGGCGCACTCGCGGACGGTGACCGCGGGGGCGGGATCGAGCGCGCGCGACAGGTAACGCGACGTCGGGTCGGTGCGCGACGCCGTGACCAGCGCCGGCACCGTGATCGACTGCAGCGCTTCATTCGCGGGCATCGTGAACGCCGCGCGATAGGCGACGCGATAGTGATCGCCGGCGCGCAGGAATTCGACGAGGCCGGCCTGCAGGCCTTCGGGCGGTGGCAGGTTGAGGAACATGCGGTCGGCGGCGCCCTTGCGGTACCACGGGAAGAAGATCACCTGTTCGCGCATGCGGCTCCACAGCCACGCCAGGTGCGCGCCATCCCAGCTCGCCTCGAAGGGCGGCAGGTACTGCGCGACGAGTTCGGCGCGTTCCTCCGTCGTCGGGATCACGTAGCCGTTCGACACGACCGCGTGCACGCGCCGCGGGTAGCGCGCGGCGATCGCGGCGGCGAGCATGGCGCCGGTATGAAAGCCGTAGAACGCCGCTTTTGCGACCCCGATGGCGTCGAGGAATTCGACCGCCGCCTGCGCGAAATCCTCCATCTCCGCGTGCGCGACGCCCAGCGGGTCGGACAGGCCGTAGCCCGGCGTGTCGGGCGCGATGCAGGTGAAGTGGCGCTGCCAGCGCCGCATCGTCGCGATCATGTCGCGCGAGGACAGCGGCGACTGGTGCAGCAGCACCAGGACCGGTCCCTTGCCGGTACGGCGATAGTGCACCTGCCGGGAGCCCCAGCGGCCTTCATGGATCGTCGCGAAATGGCGGGTGATGCGGGTCGATGACATGGGATCTCCCATCGGGTATGCGCCGGTATCGTATGCTTGGCCTGCTTCAATGGCTGTCCGTACCTTCATCCGGTCGCTCGCATGAGCCCCTGGCGCCCTGCGGCCGTCGCGGCGCTGCGCCATCGCGATTTCGCGCACTACGCGGTGGGGCGTTTCTGTGCCGCGCTCGCCTGGCAGATGCTGGGCGTCGCCGTCGGCTGGCAGGTCTACGAGTTCACGCGCGACCCGCTCGCGCTCGGATTCATCGGCCTCGCGCAGTTCCTGCCGTTCCTCGCCCTCGTGCTGCCGGCCGGGCAAGTCGCCGACCGCGCCGACCGCCGCCTGATCCTGGTGCTGGCCTATGGCGTCGAGGCAACCTGTGTCGCGGCGCTGTTCGCCCTCGCGTTCGCCGGCGTGGAGATCGTCTGGCCGATTTTCGTCGCGATGATCTTCTTCGGCGCGGGCCGCGCGTTCTGGATGCCCACCGGGCAGGCGCTCACGCCGAACCTCGTGCCGGCCGAGGACTTCAATGCGGCGGTGGCGCTCAATTCCATGCTGTTCGAAATCGCCGTGATCGCAGGGCCCGCGCTCGGCGGCTTGCTGTACCTCGCGGGCGCGGCCGTCGTTTATGGCGCGGCGCTGTTGCTGATGCTGACGGTGGTCGTGCTCATGCTGCGCATCCGGCCGGTGCGCGTGCCGGACGACGGGCAGGGCTTCCATGTCAGCGACGTACTCGAGGGCCTGCGCTTCGTGTGGCGACGCAAGCCGGTGCTGGGCGCGATTTCGCTCGACCTCTTTGCCGTGCTGCTCGGCGGGGCAACCGCGCTGCTGCCCGTGTACGCGAGCGATGTGCTGCACGTCGGTCCCGCCGGCCTCGGGCTGCTGCGCACCGCGCCGGGTGTCGGCGCGGCGTTGACCGCCGCGCTGCTGGCGGTCGCGCCGCTGCGCAGCCATGTCGGGCGCTGGATGTTCTTCGGCACGGGCCTCTTTGCCGCGGCGACGGTCGTGTTCGGCCTGTCGACGGCGTTCTGGCTGTCGCTCGTGGCCCTCGTCGCGCTCGGCGCGGGCGACATGGTGAGTGTCTACATCCGCCAGGTGCTGGTGCAGCTCGAGACGCCGGATGCGATCCGCGGGCGCGTGAGCGCGGTGAACTCGATGTTCATCGGGGCCTCGAATGAACTGGGCGAGTTCCGCGCGGGCGCGAGCGCAAGGCTGTTCGGCGCCATGCCCGCCGTCGTGTGGGGCGGTGCAGCCTGCGTCGGCGTCGTGCTGGCGTACGTGGCGATGTTCCCGTCCCTGCGCCATCTCGACCGGTTCCCGAAGCCGGACCGGGGGTAGACCCGAAGACTGTATATTCGTACAGTTGCGCGATGGCGAGGCTGATCAAGGGGCGGGGAGCGGTGTCGAGCCCAGCGCCGCGGTTCGAGCCGCGCTACAGCGCGCCCGAGGACGACGGCTGGTACGCCGAACCGCCTCCCGACAGCGTAGCCACGAGCGTCTTGCCGGAAAGCGCGCGCCGCATCATCTCGCGCAACGATTCGCCCGACATCGGGTTCACGCAGTCGATCAATCCCTATCGCGGCTGCGAGCATGGGTGCATCTACTGCTATGCGCGCCCGAGCCATGCCTACTTGGGCCTGTCGCCCGGCCTCGATTTCGAGACGAAGCTCTACTTCAAGGAGCAGGCCGCGGAACGCCTGATGGATGAGCTGTCGAAGCCGCGGTATGTCGCGCGCCCGATCATGCTCGGCGCCAACACCGACCCCTACCAGCCCGTCGAGAAGCGGCTGCGCGTGACGCGCTCCATCCTGGAGGTGCTGGAAAAATGCCGTCATCCTGTAGCCATTGTCACCAAAGGTGCGCTCATCGAGCGTGATCTGGATATCCTCGCGCCCATGGCGAGGCAGAACCTCGTCAGTGTCATGGTGAGCCTGACGACGCTGGATGCCGACCTGAAACGCTGCCTCGAGCCGCGCGCCGCCTCACCCCTGGCGCGTCTCGGGGCGATCCGGCGGCTGCACGAAGCGGGCGTGCCGGTCGGCACGCTGGTTGCGCCGGTGATTCCCGCGCTGACCGACCATGAGCTCGAGCGCCTGCTGGAGGCCGCGGCGGAGGCGGGAGCACGCTGCGCGGGCTATGTCGTCCTGCGCCTGCCGCATGAGCTGAAAGACCTGTTTCGCGATTGGCTGGCCGCGCATTATCCGGAGCGCGCGCAGCACGTCATGTCGCGCCTGCATTCGATCCGCGGCGGGCGCGACAACGACCCCGCCTTCGGCAGCCGCATGAGCGGCAGCGGCGTCGATGCGGCGCTGCTCAGGCGCCGCTTCGAACTCGCGGCCCGGCGCCTGGGCCTCGACTCGCGCCGGGGCATCGACCTCGACTGCTCGCGCTTCCAGCCGCCGTGCGTGCCGGGTCCGCAAATCGCGCTCGGGCTGTAGGCGCGGGTTTCGCGACGAACGGGAACCCGGGTGCGCCGGCGGAGTCTCAATGCGGTATCGACCCCGTGGCATACTCCGGGTACCCATGATGTCCAGGGCCGCAACACCGATCGCTGTAGCGGGGCTGCTGAGTCTCGCCGGTTGCATGCAGGCGCGCATCGAAGAGTCGCGCGAGCTGCCGACCCATATCACGAAAGAAGAAGGCGTCGTCGTCCTCGCCAAACCGCAGGTCGAGGGGGCTGGCACCGAAGACGGCTTCATGGACTGCGTCGGTGACAATCTCGCCGAGGGCAAGCAGGGCCTGCGCGTCCTCGGCAACGATGCCTTCGTCGATGCGATGTTCCCCTGGTTCGAGCCGGGCACCGCGCCGGCGCGGCCTGAGGCGGTGACCGCGCTCCTGTCGCAGCCCGGTGTCAGCGAGCGCATCGCCGCGAGCGGCGTGCGCTACGTCGTCTGGCTCGACGGCGACACGCGCCGCACCGACGGTGGCGGCAGCCTCGCCTGCGGCGCGGCGCCAGGGGCCGCCGGCTGCATCGGCTTTGGCTGGTGGGAAAAGGAAGCGGACTACGAAGCGACCATCTGGGACCTGCGCGAGGCGAAGTCCGCCGGGTCGGTTGGCACGAACGTAACGGGCACGTCGGCGATCATCGGCGCCGTCGTGCCCATCCCCTTCATCGCGCGCGTGCAGGGCACGGCGTGCAACCGGCTCGCCGGGCAGCTGCGCCGGTTCTTCGTCGGCGACAGCAGCGCCGCGAAGGGCGCCGCACCCAGCGACGATGCGAGGTAGCCCATGCGCTCACGTTTTGCTCCATGGATACCGGGACTGATCGCGGCGCTGCTGGTCGCGGCCTGCGCGACCCCGTCGGGCGGCGGTGGCGGGGGCAGCAGCGGGGCGCCTTCACCCTCATCATCTGATTCCCAGGGATCGTCCGGGTCGGGCAGCGGCGGCGGCCTGCCCTCGGCGGGTGTCCCGTCGACGCCGGGCGGCGTCACACCGGGGAGCCCGACGCCCGGAGGCGCGGCCCCGGGCGGATCGATGCCGGACAAGGGCGCGGCGGGCCGCGGAGCGGAAGTCCCGACTGGTACGGCTGAAACCCCCGAGGAGCGCCGGGCTGGCGTCGATCGTCGCTTGGACGAATCAATGGGCCAGTTCGACGAGCGCATCCGCAAGGAACAGGAAGGCGTCGCGAAGGAACGCGACAGCCGCGCGGGCAGCGGCGCGGAAACGGTTGCCGGCGCCGATGCCGGCTCCGACGAAGCGGCTGGCAGCGCCGGCGGCAAGCCGGGCGACCTGAAGTCCGACCGTGCTGGCACAGCGGGCGGTGCGGAGGGCGGCGCCAAGGGGGACGATGCCAAAGGCGGCAGCAGCGGTCCGCCGCGGACGAGCGCCGGCACGGGCGGTCCCGGCAAGGGGGCCGTCGAGCGGGCCGATGGCAGCGACGACGACATCGTCGCCCGCCGCCTGCGCCGCGCCGCGGAGCAGGAGACGGATCCGGAGCTGAAGGAGAAGCTCTGGAAGGAATACGAGGACTACAAGAAGAGCGTGCAAGGCGGATGAGCGGAACGATGCGCAGCTATCGCCCATGGTTGGCCGCGTCGCTGCTGGCGACGTTCGCATTCGGGCTCGGCGCCTGCGTCACGAGCGAGACGCTGCCGCTGCCCAAGCTGAACCCGATCCAGGCGACGGGCCAGATTCCGGAGGCGGAACTGCTGGATGTCGGCGTGCGGCTTTTCGACGCCAACGTCCCCGAGGCGATCAAGGACGACGAGGAGGCGCTCGCGAAGAAGCGCATCTTCCCGGAAGTGCGCAGCGCCGAGGCGGGCTACATGCCGGGCCTGCTGCGCGCCACGCTCGAGTCGTCGGGCCAGTGGGGCGCGGTGCGCGTCGTGCCCGCCAAGGCGATCGTCGATGTCGCCGTCGACGGCACGATCGTCAGTTCCACGGGGGCGCAACTCGTGCTGCGCGTCACGGTCACCGATTCCAGCGGCCGGGTGTGGATCAAGGACAAGGAGTATTCGGGCGAGGCCGACCTCGGCGCGTACAAGACGGTCGCCGCGATGCACGCGCGCGATCCCTTCCAGAACGTTTATTCCGCGATCGCGAACGACATGCTCGCGGCGCGCGAGGCGCTCGCCGCGAACGACCGCCGCGACATTCGCCGCGTGACCCGGCTGCGCTTCGCGCAGGACTTCGCGCCCGAGGCGGTCAAGGGCTACCTCGAGCGCGACGCGCAGGGCGTCACGAGCGTCGTGCGGCTGCCCGCGGAAGGCGATCCGCTGATGGAGCGCATCGCGCGCATCCGCGAGCGCGATCTCGCGGTGATCGACACGGTCGACAGCTACTACGCGAACTTCTCCGACAAGGTCGAGGATTCCTACGGCAGCTTCCGGCGCGTGAGCCAGCAGGAAATCGAGAAGGAGGATCGCGCCCGCGCCTCGGCGCGCACCCGCACCGTGCTCGGCGCCGCCGCCGTGCTTGCGAGCGTGCTCGTTCCGAACCAGTGCGCGTCGGGCGATTACACCTGCCGCAACGTGCAGAGCGCGGCGCGCACCGCCGGCGCGGTTGGCGGCGTGGCCGGCGTGATGTCGGGCATTCGCAAGTATTCCGAGGCGAAGGTGCACGCCGAGGCGCTGAAGGAGCTTTCCGATGCCTTCCGCGCCGAGGTCACGCCGCAGGTGATCGAGGTCGAGGGGCGCACCCTCAAGCTGACCGGCACGGCCGAGGAGCAGTACCGCGAGTGGCGCGGCTTGCTGCAGCAGGTTTACCTCGAAGAGACGGGCGGCGTGCAGGCCGTCGCGACCGGTCCCGCCCCGGCGCCGTCGCCGGTGTCCCGCACCGAGTGAATACGTGCGCACCCACGCCGAATCCGGCACGCGGCGACCGCCTTTGCGGCCGCTTCACGCTGATGGCGAAGATCGGCGTCGGCGGGCATTCCGAGGTCTGGCGAGCCCGTGACGTCGTGCGGCGCGAGGACGTCGCGCTCAAGATCATGCGGCGCGATCCGGCCCCGGCCGGCGCCTGGGCGCTGTTCGAGCATGAATACGCCGTGGCGCGCGAGCTCGGCCATCCGGGCATCCTGAAGCTGTTCGAGCCGCAGAACTGCGACGGCGTGCTCGTGCTGCCGATGGCGTTCGCGCCGGGCGGCGATCTCGGCGCGCTGCGCGGCGAGGCCTACACGCGCGTGGTGCCCGCCCTGATCGAGATCGCGCAGGCGCTCGAACATGCGCACGGGCGGGGCGTCGTGCACCGCGACCTGAAGCCAGGCAACGTGCTGCTCGACGAATCGGGCCACACGCTCATCGCGGATTTCGGCGTCGCCTCGACGGCGGACGGCAGCCCGTTCGCCGACCACGGCTCGCCGTTCTGCGCAAGCCCGCAGGCGCTGCGCGGGGAGGCGCCCGCGCCGTCTGACGACATCTACGGCCTCGGCACGCTCGCCTACGAGTTGCTGTCGGGCTATCCGCCCTTCTATCCGCGCTTCGAGATGCGCAGGGTGATCGAGGAACCGGTCGCCGACCTGAAGCCGCTCAAGCCGGCGCCGCCGCGCCTCATCGCGCTTGTGATGCGCATGCTCGCCAAGAGCCGCGAGGCGCGGCCGGCGACCATGCGCGCGGTGATCGACGAGTTGCAGTCCTCGTTGCACGATACCGTGACCCTGGAGTCGGAGGTGCTGGACGAAGCCGCGCTCTCTGGGCCCGTGCCGGAGCCGCTGCCGTCGGTTCCGGTGAGCACCGCGCCAATTGCGCGCATCGACGCCGCCGCGGACGAGGGTACGGTGGCGATCGAACTGCCCGCGCCGGTCGCGGAAGAATGGGCGGCCGCCGGGCCGGCCGATGAGATCGTGGTGGCGCCCGCCGCCGCGCCGGAAGCGATCGAGCCGCCTGCGCGCGGCCCGCGGGCGGCGCCGTGGATCGGTGCGGCGCTCATCGCCGCCGCGCTCGCCGCCGTGTTCCTGCTGCTGCCGCGGCTCGCGCCGCAGTCGAGCGAATCCCCGCCGCCAGCCGCGGCTAGTTCCGCCACGGCCCGCGCGGATGGCGCGGGCGCGGCGGAGGATCCCGCAAAATTGTTCGAGGAACTGCGTGCCGGCATCGGGAAGCGCCTCGGGAGCATCGAGGCGCGCGCGGCCGCCGCCTGGGGTGGCGCGGACTTCGCCGCCGTGAAGCGGGCTTTCGAGACGGCCAGTGCACGAGCCGCGGACGGTGAACTTGCCGCGGCGACCGCGGACCTGCGCGCCATCGGCAAGCAGCTCGCGGACATCGAGTCGCGGGCGCCCGCGGCCCTCGCCGCGCAGCTCAAGGCGGGCGCGGCGGCGCTCGAAGCCGGCGAACCGGCTCGTGCGCGCGGTGCCTTCGAGCTCGCACTGCGCATCGACGCGAGCAACGACACCGCGGCGGCCGGCGTAAAGCGCGCCCAGGCGCTCGAGGCCGCGATGCCGCTCGTGGCGCAGGCGGCCAACGCGCTCGCGGCGGGGCGTGCGGCGCAAGCGGTCGAGCTGTACGAACAGGCGCTCGCGGCGGATCCCGCCTATCGTGCGGCGCGCGACGGACTCGCGCAGGCGCGCGGCGCCGAGGGCGCGAGCGAGTACGCGCGAGTGCTCGCGGGCGGCTTCAACGCGCTGCGCGCGGGCGATCTCGCTGGCGCGCGCCGCCAGCTCGAGCAGGCCCGCGCCATGCAACCCGGCGCGAGCGCGCCGCGGGAAGGGCTCGAGCAGCTCGCGGCCGCGGAGCAGGCGCGCGCGGGGGATGCGGCGCGCGAGCGCGGCACTGCGCTCGAAGGCACGGAGCGCTGGGGCGAGGCCCTCGCCGTGTACGAGGAGGTGCTGGCGCGCGATCCCTCGCTGCAGTTCGCGCAGGCGGGCCGCGAGCGCGCCGCGCCGCGTGCCGACCTCGACCGTCGCCTGCAGCTCGTCATCGACCGACCCGACCGGCTCGCGACGCCCGCGGTGCGCGCCGAGACGGAGCAACTGCTCGCGGCGGCGCGCGCCATATCGCCCGCCGGTCCGGTGATCCGTTCGCAGGTCGCGCGCATCGAGTTGCTGCTGCCGGCCTACGACCAGGCCGTGCGCGTGGCGCTCGAGTCCGACAACGCCACCGACGTGACGATCCAGCGCGTGGGCGCGCTCGGCTCCTTCCTGCGCCGCGAGGTCGAGCTGAAGCCTGGCCGTTACACGCTGACCGGCACGCGCGAGGGATTCCGCGACGTGCGCCGCGAGATCACGATCGCGCCCGGTTCGGCCGTGCAGACGATCTCGGTGAGCTGCGTCGAACCGATCTGAGGCGCAGTCATCGTGTCCACCCAACCGGAACTGTCGCCGATCAACGCCGCGCGCGCCACCCTGCACGAGCCGCTCGGCCGGCGCGAGCTGGCGGCGCCATTCTCGGTCGGCGAGGCCGGGGCCGATGTCCTCGTGCCGGGCGCTGCGCTGCCGGTGGCGCTGCGTTTCGAGGTGGACGACGGCCTGTGGCGCGTGTCTGCCGCCGAAGGCAGCGCTGCGCGGCTGAACGGCGAGCGCCTGCACGAGACGCGGGACCTGCGCGCGGGTGACGTGATCGCGCTCGGGCAGGCGCAGCTCGTGGTGCGCGCGGTCGCGCCCTGCGTGATCGACGTGCTGCATCTCGCCGGCAATGACACGATCGCGCCGCTCGCGCCCGCGCTCGAGCGGGACGGCGCGTTCGACGACGAGGATGTCGAGATCGGCATGGTGGCGCGCGAGGCGCTCGCGGCGGCGGGTCGCGCGCCTGCGCGAGCGCGGGGCCGCACGGCGCGGCGGGCCGCCATCGGCGCCGTGCTGGCGCTCGCGGCCGCGGTGCTTCTGCTGCTCTCGAGCACGGTGCGGGTGCCGCTCGTGCTCGAGCCCGCGCAGGCGCAGGTGCGGGCCACCGATACGCTGCTGTCGTGGCACTCCGGGGCCACGCTGTTCGTGCTGCCGGGGGCGCATCGCCTGCGGGCGAGCGCGCCGGGCTACGTCACGCTCGAGCGGCGAGTGCAGGCGGCGCGCGATGCGACGGCTCCCGTGCGCCTGCGGCTCGAAAAGGAGCCCGGGATCCTGGTCATCGATACCGGCGGCGTCGCGGCGAACGTCGCGGTGGATGGTGCCGACGCCGGCCGCGTTCCAGGCGACATCCGCGCCGCCGCCGGCAAGCGCAGCCTGACCTTGCGCGCGGAGCGCTACTTCGACGCCATCGTCGAGGTCGACGTCGAGGGTCGCGGCCAGCGCCAGGACCTCGCCGTCACGCTCAAGCCCTCATGGGGCGCGCTTGCGCTCAGCGTGCGCACGCCCGGCGCGCTGCTCTCGGTCGACGGCGCAGCGCCCGTGCCGGTGCCGGCCCGCATCGACCTGCCCGCGGGCGCGCATCGCATCGAGGTTTCCGCCGACAACGCCAAGCCGTGGGTCAGTGCGCTCGTGGTGAAGGCCGGTGAAACCGTGGCGATCGGGCCGATCGACCTCGGCGCGCCCGACGCGCGCCTGCTCGTGCGTTCGACGCCGGCGGGTGCGGATGTCTCCGTCGATGGCGTGTACCGCGGCCGCACGCCGCTCGACATCGCGATGTCGCCGGGCGGCCGCCACGACCTGCTCGTCGCGAGGACCGGTTACTCGACGTGGTCGCGCACGTTCGGTGCCGTGTCGGGCGAACGCACCGCGTTCGACGCAAGGCTCGAACCCGTGTATGTCGCGCTCTCCGTGAGCGGCGAACCGGCCGATGCCGAGGTGCGCGTCGATGGCGTGTCGAAGGGGCGCGCACCGCTCAAGCTCGAGCTGCTCGCGGGCGAGCATGTGATCGATGTGCGCCAGCCGCCGCTCGCGCCCTACAGCACGACGGTCACGCTCGCGCCAGGGCTTGCGCGCAGCCTCGCCTACCAGCTCACCGCGGCGGGCCGGCCTTCGAACGCGCTCGCCACCGGAACGCGCATCGCGACGAAGGATGGCTACGTGCTGCGCCTGCTGAAGCCGGCGAGCTTCGAGATGGGCACCGCCCGCCGCGAGCAGGGCCGGCGCACCAACGAGACGCTGCGGCGGGTCACGCTCAGCCGCGCGTTCTACATGGGCGCCACCGAGGTGACCAACGCGCAGTTCCGCCGCTTCAAGGCCGACCATGCCTCGGGCTACGTGGACAAGAACAGCGTCGACCTCGATGCGCAGCCCGTCGTGCAGGTGAGCTGGGACGATGCGGTCGAATACTGCAACTGGCTGTCGGCGCAGGAAGGGCTGCCGCAGGCCTACGAGAAGAAGGACGGCAAGTGGCTGCTGCGCTCGCCGGTCGCGAACGGCTACCGCTTGCCGAGCGAGGCGGAGTGGGAGTATGCGGCGCGCGCCGACGGCAAGGGCGGCATGCGCCGCTATGAGTGGGGCGATGCGCTGCCGATCGCCGCGGCGAGCGGCAACTTCGGCGGGATCGAAGCGCAGGGCACGATGCCCTCGGTGCTCGAGACCTACCGCGACGACTACCCGAACGTGGCGCCGGTCGGCAAGTTCGCCGCGAATCCCTTCGGCCTGTACGACCTCGCGGGCAATGTCTCGGAGTGGACGCAGGACTACTATGCGTCGCTGCCTGGCAGCGAGCCGCAGACCGATCCCTTCGGCCCCGCGCAGGGAACCCGGCATACGATCCGCGGCTCGAACTGGCGTACGGCGACCATCGTGGACCTGCGGCTCGCCTGGCGCGACGGCGCGGACAGCGCCAGCCAGACGATCGGCTTTCGCATCGCACGTTACGCGGACCCCTGACACGATGAAGAACACCTGGCGCTCCATCTGGATCATGACCTTCGCCTCGCTCGCGGTGTGGGTCGCGGCCTATGTGATCGCGCGCCTCGTGCCGCCGGCCTTCGCGCAGGCGGTCGAAGAGGAGGAGCCCATCGGCGCGCCGGTCAAGGAGCAGGAGGAGCTGCCGCCCGACCTGCGCCAGTCGGCCGACAACAATGTCAGCTTTCCCGTGGATATCTGAGCCCGAAGGAACCCCATGAGCGCGCCCCGCCGCTATCCGTCCGAATTCGTCTTCAGCCTGTTCGCGCTCGCGATCACGGTGATGATCGTGCATTCCATCTACGTGCTCGACGTGCGGCCGAAGGCGCAGGCGATCCTCGCGGAGCAGCGCGCCGGCATGTTGAACGACCCCAACTACATCGCCGAGCGCTCCTTCTACGTGCTCGTGAAGGACTACGAGCAGGAGAGCGAGATCATCCTGTTCATCTGGGCGCTCGCGATCATCGGCTACAAGGCGACGCGGCAGGCGCGCGAGCGCAAGACGCTCGAGGGCGAAGTGCTGAAGCTGGCGGAAGGCATGAAGATCCTGCCCGAGGACTCGCGCGAGTACACGCGCCAGATCGAGGGCCTCGACCACGAGCGCCGCCACATGCTGCTGCCGCGCGCGCTGCTCGCCGCGCTCGCGCGCTTCGGCGCCACCCGCAGCGTGCAGGACGCTTCCACCGTCGCGCACAGCATGTGCCAGTCGGAGGCCGAGCGGCTCGATTCGGAAATGTCGATGCTGCGCTACATCGCCTGGGCGATCCCGGCGATCGGCTTCATCGGCACCGTGCGCGGCATCGGCGATGCGCTCGGCCAGGCGCACAAGGCGGTCGGCGGCGACATCTCCGGCGTCACCGAGGGCCTGGGCGTTGCCTTCAACTCGACGCTGATCGCGTTGCTGCTGTCGATCTTCCTGATGTTCCTGCTGCACCAGTTGCAGCTCGCGCAGGAGCGCCTCGTGCTCGACGCCGAGACCTGGCTCGACACGCGGCTGATCCGCAACATGCAGGCGAGGTGAGCGTGCGATGACGGCGGTGCTCGGCCTCTCGATCGACGACCGTGCGCTTGCGCTCGCGGCAGGAGGCCGCGTGCTCGGCATCGCACCCGCGATCGTGCGCCGCCAGGGCGGCGAGGCGCCCATCGGTACGCCCGCCCCCGGCCTGCTGCGCCGCCGGCCCGCCGAGGTTTCGGCGCGCCACTGGAACGACATTGCGGCGGAGGGCGCCGCGGCCCCGGCCGCCTTGTCGATTGCCGCGGCGGAGATCGGCGAGCGCCTCCGCGCCGCGGGCGAAGCGCCGCAGGCGGCGTGGGTGGCGGTCAGCGCCGCTTTTTCGCCGCGCGCGCTGTCGGATGTGCTGGCGGTGGCCCGCGCGGCCTCGCTGTCGGTGTGCGGCTTCGTCGATGCGGCGGTGGCGGCCGTCGCGCCGCTCGGGCTCGCAAAGCCCGCGATCGTGCTCGAGGCGGGCCTGTTCCACGTCGCGGCGACGGCGGTCGAGTGCGGTGCCAGCGTGCGCCGCCGCCGTTCGATCGTGAGCCGCGGCGGCGGCCTGCTCGATGTTTACCAGTCCTGGCTCGATGTCGTGAGCGCGGCCATGGTGCTGCGCACGCGCTTCGATCCGCTGCACGACGCGGCGGTCGAGCAGCGGCTCTTCGACGAGTTGCCGGCCATCGCGGCGCAGGTCGAGGAGGCGGGTTCGGCGACCGTCGCGCTCGAGGGCCCCGCGGGCGAGCGCCATGAAGTGGCCGTGGCGCGCGACCAGTTCGCCGCCGCCGCGGCCACGCGCTATCGCGAAATCGAACGCTGCCTGCACGAGCTGCGGCGCGCAGCCGCACCGGTCGCGGTGGTGGTGCCCGCGGCGCTGCTGCGCCTCGCGGGCCTGCGCGAGCGGCTCGCGACCCTCGCGGAAGCGGAGCTGATCGTGTTGCCCGACGGGTGGGCGGCGGCCGTCGCATCGCAACTGCCGGTGGAAGCGGGCGCGGCCGCTCCCGTGCGGCTCTTGCGGCGACTTCCCGCGAGCGCGCTGCAGCCGCAGGGCGAATCGCCGCGGCGCGAGAATCCCGGGCAGCGGGCCGATGCCGTCATCGATCCCACCCATGTGCTGCACGCCGGCCGCGCCCTGCCCATCAATTCGCGCGGCCTCACGGTGGGGCGCGAGGGCAACGGCGTGGAGATCACCGTCTCGGCCGGCGCCGCGGGCGTCTCGCGCCGCCATTGCACAATCCTGCGCGGCGACGAGGGCGTCGTGCTGGTCGACCACAGCCGCTTCGGCACCTGGGTCAACGACGAGCGCGTCGCCGGCCGCGCGCGACTGCACGCGGGCGACCAGGTCCGCATCGGCGAGCCCGGCATCGGGCTCGCGCTGATCAGCGTGGGAGGGGGCGGTGCGCAAGCGACGCCAGACTGAGGTCTTCAGCCTCTCCTTCCTCGACTGCATCTGCTGCGGGTTCGGCGCCGTGATCCTTTTCTACATGATCATCAGCGCGCAGAGCGGCGTGGAGCGCATCCGCCGCACGAACGACCTCGCTTCGCAGGTGCGCCTGCTCGAGGAGCAGGTTCTCGAGGGCACGAAGAACCTCGTGGTCCTGCGCAACACGCTCGCCAGGACCACCAGCGAAACCGTCAGCGCCTCATCGCGCGCCACGCGGCTGATCGAGCAGTTGCAGAAGGAGCGCGACCAGGGTTCGATCCACGACGACACGACGCTCGCGCGCCGCGCGCACATCGAGAAGCTGAAGGCCGACATCCGCGCGCTCGAGGAGAGCACCCGTCGCCTCGAGGCCGCGAGCAAGGAAGCGGGCCCGCCGGGCGACGCGATCAAGGTCGCCAAGGGCGGCGCGGATCGCCGCTACATCACCGGGCTGCGCATGCGCGGCCGGCACGTGCTGGTCCTCATCGACGCGTCCGCGAGCATGCTCGACGAGGACGTGGTCAACGTCATCCGGCTGCGCAACACCAGCGACGCCTCGCGGCGCGCGGCCGGCAAATGGCGCCGGGGCGTCAAGACGGTCGGCTGGCTCGCCGCGCAGATCCCAGCCGCGAGCAAGTACCAGGTGTACCGCTTCGACACGCAACCCACGCCGTTGCTGGCGGATACCGCCGGCAAGTGGTTGCAGGGTGGCGACCAGGCGCAGGTCGACCAAGTGCTCGAGGCGATGGACCAGGTGGTGCCGCAGAACGGCACCAGCCTCGTCAATGCCTTCGCCGCGATCCGCCAGCTATCGCCCGCGCCCGACCAGGTGATCCTGATCACCGACGGCCTGCCCACGCAAGGCGCGGCACCGCCCGCGATCCGCCGCTACATCGATGCGCGCGGCCGCCTGCGCCTGTTCGACGATGCCGTGAAGGCGCTGCCTCCGCGTACGCAGATCGACGTGGTGTTGCTGCCGATGCGCGGCGACAATCCGGCCGCGCACGCCTTCTGGACCCTCGCGCGCCGCAGCGGCGGCACCTACCTGATGCCCTCGAAGGACTGGCCGTGAGCGAGGCCGCATGAAACTGCAGCGCCGCGATACGGAGGTCTTCAGCCTCTCGTTCCTCGACTGCATATGTTGCGGCTTTGGCGCGATCATCCTGCTGCTCGTGCTGTCCGAGTTCGGCCAGCCGGTCGTGATCGAGAAGAGCCGCGAGCAGCTCGACGGCCAGGTGCTCGCCCTGCAAAAGGAGCTGAACGAGATCCGCGGCGAGACCGCGGTGCTCGAGCGCGAGATGCAGGGCCGCGCCGACACGCTGCGCAAGGAGAAACTCAACCTCGCGCGGGTGAGCGGCGAGCTGTCGACCGTCAAGGGCCAGTACGCGGCGAGTCGCACGGACGCCGCGGTGGCGAACATTGTCGAGGGCGAGCTGGTGGCCGCCCAGGAGTCGCTCACCGAGGACCTGAAGAAGCTGCAGAGGCAGTCGCGACGGCGCCCGCCGACCGAGGCCGTGGGCGGCATCCCGATCGACAGCGAATGGATCATCTTCGTGATCGACACATCGGGCAGCATGCTGTCCGCCCACTGGGACAGCGCGCAGGACGTGCTGAAGGAGATCCTCGACATCTACCCGAAGGTGCGCGGCCTGCAGGTGCTCGACGACGAGGGCAAGCCGATGTTCGCCGGTACCCGTGGCCAGTGGCTGCAGGACAATCCGCAGCAGCGCGCGCGCATCACGGGCGCGATGCGCAACTGGCGCGCGTTCAGCGATTCCGATCCCGTGCAGGGCATCGAGGAGGCGGTCGAGAAATACTGGGCGCTCGACAAGCGCATCAGCATCTACGTGATCGGCGACGAGTTCACCGGCGATTCGATCCAGAAGGCGCTCGATGCCATCGACAAGGCGAACCCGCCGGATGCCAACGGCCGCCGCCGGGTGCGCATCCACGCGATCGGCTTCCCGGAGGGCCCGGGCATGCCGCCGTTTACAAGCATCCGCTTTGCTGCTTTGATGCGCGCGGTGTGTGACCGCAACGGGGGCACCTTCGTCCCCGTGACCACCGAGAAGGCCTGTGCGGGCTATATCGAGGTGTTCGGCACACGCCAATGCATCGGCGGAGGCTGATCCGGATGTCGCCACTCACCGTTTCGTTGCGCATCGCCGCGGCCGCCGCGCTCCCGTGGCTCGCCGCCTGCGGCAGCGTCGAGATCGCACCCGAGCCGGTCATCCCGAAGCCCCTCGTGCGCCAGTTGCCGGTCAAGGCCGCGGTGCTGCTCACCGGCGACCAGCGCACGTTCCGTCATGCCGAAACGCGCAGCGGCGTCGATTGGCAGGTCGCACTCGGCGCCGGCCACCAGCGCCTCGCGCGCGACGTCTTCGGCGCGCTGTTCGCCGACGTGCGCTATCTCGACGATGCAGAGGAAGCGCGCCGGGCGACCGACCTCGCGGTGATCTTCGAGCCGCGCATGGAGCAGTTCTCCTTCGCCACGGCCAAGGAAACGGGCGGCGACTACTTCGCCGTGACGATCCGCTATCGCATCAACGTCTACGCCCAGGGCATGCAGGCGGTGGACTCCTACACGATCACCGGCTACGGCAGCAGCCGCGACCGGTCCATGTCGAGCAGCAAGCCGCTCGAGAATGCGGCGCGCGCGGCCATGCGCGATGCGGCGGCCAAGTTCCTCGTGCAGTTTCCCCGCCAGCCGATCGGCCAGCAGCTCGCGCGCGGTGAAACGCTTGTGGCGCCCGCCGTGGCCGTGGCGGACGGGAGCGCCGCGGCGCAAGCGCTGGAAAAGATCGAGGCCGTCCCCGTGATCGAGTCGCAGCAGGCGGTGCCGAAGCCGCCGGCCGAGCCCGCGACCGCGCCCGTGCCGACGCCGCCCGCCGGGCCGCCGCCGCAGACACCGCTCAGGGCAGCGAGCTAGGGGCCCGCCGGCTTCTGCGCCGGCTTGCGCACGAGTACCCGCTCGGTGAGCGCGACACCGGTCGCCTCGACGGGCTCTCCGTTCGCGATGCGCGGTGCATAGAGCGCCTTGCGCACGGCCGCTTCGACGCCGTCGCGGAATTCCTGCGGCGCTTCCGTCGGCGAGATGACCACGTCCCGGGTGCGGCCGTCGGCGCCCACCGTAAACTTCGCCTCGATGGCGTACTCGTCGTAATTCTCGTAGTTCGAGCCGGTGAAGCGTGCGATCGACGATGCCGGCGGCTTGTAGCGCAACTGCCGGGGCGCATCGACGACCGAGGTGTCGCCCGCGGCAACGAGCGACTGCCATGCGTCGCGATAGCTGTCGCGTGCGGCCCGGCCATCGCCGGCGGTGAGGTTCCAGTCGCCCACGTCGACGAGTGTCGCGCCGAGCTGCGCCGGCACCGGGGGGCTCGCCTTGCGCGCGGCGCGCAGCGCGAGCGCGAGCGCGCGCTCGCCTTCCGGGTTGAGGCGCGCCATCGTCTGCCCGACGCCCTGGTTCGTGCTGAAGAGCACCGGGTCGTCGGCGGCCGCTTCCTGCGTGACCTCGGGACCGTACAGGTACTCGAGGCGATAGGCCCGCGCGATGCCCCGCAGCGGCTCGATGGTCGCCGGGCCGAGGCGGCCCGTGGTGGCCTCGGCGAGGCGCAGCGCGCGCAGGTGCTCGGTCCGCGCCGTCGTATAGCGGCCGACGTACTCGTACCATCGGGCGAGGTAGTCGTAGGCCGGGAGCATGCGCGGGTCGCCCTTGCCATAGGCGGTCTCGGCGATGCGGAAGGCGTACTGGTGCTCGCGCTCGGCGTCATCGAGGCGGCCCTGCGCGACGTACACGCTGATCAGCGCGCGGACGAAGTCGACCTGCCCGAGGTTGTAGAGGCCGTCGAGGTTGCGCGACAGGTCGACCGCTCGCCTCAGCGTGTCGGCGGCCGGCGCGGGCTGGTCCGAGCGGGCGTAGCTCAGCCCGAGGCCCTGCAGCGGCCGCAGCCGCGCGCGGTCGGTCGTGGTGGCCGTGCTGTCGAGGATCGTGAGCGCGCGCGTGTAGGCGTTCTCCGCCGCGGCGAAATTGCCGAGCCGCAGCTGCGTGGTGCCGACATTGGCGAGCGGGTTGACGAGCGCGCGATCCTTGGCGCCGTATTGCTGCTCCGTCGCGGTGACGAGCTGCTCGGCCATGGGCAGGGCCTCCTGGTAGCTGCCGGCATCGAACAATGCGCGAAACTGCATGTAGATCGCGGTGCGCTCGTCATCCGTGACCGCCGCCGCGGGCGCGGCGCCCAGCGAACCGAGGACGGCGATCGCCAGCGCCGCGATTGAACGGGTTGCTCGCATGCTCATCGCTCCACTTGTCTGCCGCACGATATCATCCGCGGCGGGGGAGCTGCCATGAACGATACACGAAGGACGGCGCTCGTCGCCGGAGCGAACGGCCTCGTCGGCGAGCGCCTGCTCGCGGCATTGTGCGAGGCGCCCGAGTATGGGCGGGTCTACGCGCTGACACGCCGCCCGTTGACCCGCGACCACGCCAAGCTCGCCAACCGGGTGGTGCGCTTCGCGGACCTCGAGGCGCAACTGCGGGGCATCACCTGCACCGAGGCCTTCTGTTGCCTCGGCACGACCCTGAAGGAGGCGGGCTCGGAGGAGGCATTCCGGCAGGTCGACCACGACCTGGTGCTGGCCTTCGCGCGCGCGGCGCGGGTCGCGAACGCGCAGCGCTTCGTGCTCGTGTCGTCGGTCGGGGCGCGCCTCGACAGTCGCGCGTTCTACCTGCGGGTGAAGGCGCAGGCGGAGGCCGCGGTGATGACACTCGGATTCCCCGCAGTCGACATCATGCAGCCGGGGCTGCTGCTCGGGGCGCGGCGCGGCCTGCGGCCGCTCGAGCTCGCGGCGCAATGGACCTTTCCGGTCGTCGCGCCCCTGCTGCGCGGCGGGCTTGCGGCATACCGGCCAGTGGCCGCGGATACGCTCGCGCGCGCCATGCTGGGCGCAGCCCGCAGCGGCCGGCGGGGAGTCACGCGCCATACCTGGACGGCGATCCGGGCGCTGGCCGCACAGGGCGGCCGCGACTGAAGCGGCGCGGCTTGCGCCTTCAGCGATCGACGACGCGCGGCACCGGTGAATGGTGCAGGACGCGGCCCGCGTGCACCAGGAAGCCGGCAACGACGGCCAGCAGCCCTGCGGTCGGGCCGGCGAGCAGGGCGACGCCGGTCGCCAGCACCAGCGTCGAGACGAGCAGCGAAGCGCCCGCACCGGTCGCGAGCCACAACGCGCCGACGATCATGAACGCCCGCGTGAGGAAGGTCACCGCCTCCGACCAGGGCTGCGCGGGCGGGAAGGCGAGCTCGAGCGCGAAAGCGAGCACCACGATCGCAAAGGTGATGCGGAATGCGCGTGCGCGCGTGATGCCGCGCAGCCCCGCGGCCGCGGGCAATGCGAGCATGAGCCCGAGGCATTCGTCGAGCGTGAGCCACTGGCCGACGAAGGCAACGCGCAACAGGAGGGACAGGACCGAAGCGCCAAGGAAGTTGCGCGCGAAACTCGCGGGCACGACCAGGCGCCTGACCGCCGAGGCCACCACGAGGTAGCCGGCGAAGTAGGCGAAGATCGCGATGCCGTCGTAGTCGAGGTCCCGCAGTGGCTGCATGCCGGCCCAGGCGTGTCCCTGGTTGAGGCGCGGCATGAAGGGCACGGCGTGCATCGCGAGCCACAATGCGACCAGTACGAGGGCGATCGGTTCAGGGCGGGCGTGGCGCAGGGCGATCGAACCGAGCGGCCATCGCCGCCGGCGCAACAGCGCTCCGGCCAGCGCGCCGGCGGCTCCGCCGGTCGTGTTCATCGCGACATCCACGAGGTTCGGCACGCGCGAACGCGTCATGTGCTGCAGCAGTTCCACCGTGCATGACAGCGCTGCGGCGAGCGCGATCGCGCCGGCGAAGGCGGCGGGCGCGCGCCAGCGCGGCGGCGCGAGGTAGGCGAGCAGGGCGCCGACCGGCAGGTAGGAGAGCAGGTTGCCCGCGCGGTCGGCGCGCGCCGAATAGCCCCATGGCAACAGGTCCGCGAAGCCGCCATGCAACGCGGCCGCGAGCCGGGCGGGATCGAAGCGGAACGGGAAGAACGACGCATAGAAGATGAGCACCAGCGTAAGCACGAGCAGCCAGGCGGCGCGGCGTCTCGAGTGATCGCGGTGGAAGGCGTCGTAGCTCACGGCGCCAAGCATAGCGTGATGCATTTCACAACTCTCCGAATCGTGACAGCCGCCACGCCTCGCCGGCGCCATCTTTCGTTAAATTCACGCCCATGGACCCACTTCGCGCGAGCTTCAGCACACGCATGGGGCGACGGATCGCTGCCACGCTGGCGCTCGCCGTGCTCGTGCCGGTGTCGTTCGCGGCCTGCATGCTGATGCAGCAGTCCGTGCGCGCGGTGGATGCCGGTGCGGCGCAGGCGCTCACCCTCGATGCGCAGGCCTTCGCGGCCGGGTACGCCGCACGCCTCGCGACCCCGCGCGCCGGTCGAAATGGCGCGGACGCCGTCGGCTTCGCCGCCGAGAGCGCCGCGCAATTGCCGGAAGCGGGCTCGCGGTCCGCCGACGCGCGCCGCATCGCGCTGCTCGACGCGAGCGGCCGCCTGCTGTTCAGCACGGCGCCCTTGCCGGAAGAAGTCGTGGACATGCTTGCGCGCTACGGCGGCACGCTCGATACCACCCAGGGCGCGCTGCCGCTCGCCTGGCAGGCCGCCGGCGTCGAATGGCAGGGCGGCCTCGCACGCCTCGGGGCGCCCTCCGGCGACAGCTGGTCGGTCGTCGTCTTCAAGCCGCGTCCCGGCTGGGCCGATGCCGCGGGCCCGGTCGCCGCCGAACTTGCCGCGCTCGCCGCGCTCGCCCTCGGCGGCATTGCCCTCGGCCTGCTGCTGCTGGCGGGTCGCTACGTACCGCTCGTCGCGCGCTTCGGCGCGGCCTTCGGGCAGGGCCACCTGCCTGCCGCGCCCCGTGTGCGCGGCGCCGACGCCGACGAGCTCGGCGACGCGATCGAAGCCTACAACCTCGCAGCCGGCCGGTTCGCCGAGCGTCTCTCCGCGCTCGAGACGCTGGGTGAAATCGACCGGCTGCTCCTCGGCTCCGCCGAACTCGAGCAGATGTTCGACGCGATCCTGACGCGGGTGCAGTCGGTCACGCACTGCGACGGGGTCGCGATCACGCTGATTGACGCGGACTCCGATTCCCACGGCCGCGTCTACTTCACCGCGCCGCAGATGGCCGATTTGCCGGTGGTGCGCGTCGAGCTCGACCCCGACCTGCTGGCGACGCTTGCCGCGGCGAAAGACGGCGTGACCGTCGCGCGCTGCGAACCCGGCCGCCACAGCCTGCTGCGGCCGCTCGCGGAGCTCGGCGCCGAGTTCTTCTGGGTGTGGCCGGTGGTCTCGGGAGAGCGCCTCGCCGCGGTCCTGTCCCTCGGTTATCGCGAGGCGCCCAGCGCCGATCCCGCCCTCGCGCGCTACGGCGCCGAATTTGCCGCGCGGCTGTCGGTCGCCCTGTCGAACAGTGCGCGTGACGAGCGACTGTACCGCCAGGCGCATTTCGACGCCCTGACCGGGCTGCCGAACCGGCTGTTGTTCCGCGACCGGCTGGCGCAGGAGCTCGCGACGGCGACGGCCAGCGGCGTCCGCGGCGCGCTGCTCTACATCGACCTCGACCATTTCAAGCGTGTCAACGACACGGTCGGGCACGCGGCGGGCGATCAGTTGCTCTCCATCGTCGCGCAACGCCTGCGGGCCTGCGTGAAGGAGGGCGACACGGTTGCGCGCCTCGGCGGCGACGAGTTCACCATCGTGCTGCGCCAGGTCACCGACCCGGACGCGGTGCGCGCGGTGGCGGAGCGCATCATCGCGGCGCTCGAGGCGCCGGTGAACGTGGCCGGCCGCGATCATTTCGTGCGCGCGAGCATCGGCATCACGCTGTTCCCGGACGATGCCGCGCACATCGACGAGCTGATGCGCAACGCGGATACCGCCATGTACCGCGCCAAGGACGCCGGTCGTGGACGCGCCGTATTCCATGACAGCGCGCTGAGCGCCCGGCAGGTCTCGGCAAGTGGCAGCGGCCTCTTCCACGCACTCCGCCACCGCGAGTTCTCCCTTTTTTACCAGCCGCAGTTCAATGTGGTGGACGGCCGCCTGGTCGGCCTCGAGGCGCTGCTGCGCTGGCAAACGCCGCGCAACGGGCTCAAGTACCCGGCCGAATTCGTGCCGGCCGCGGAGGAGACCGGGCTGATCGTCGACATCGGTGCCTGGGTCATCGAGGCGGCCTGCGCCCAGGTTGCGCAGTGGCGCGACCTCGGTTTCGCGCCGCCGCGCCTCGCGCTGAACGTGTCGGCGCGCCAGTTGCGCGCCGCGGAATTCGTCGACGGGCTGCGCCGCGCCTTGCGTCGCCATGCGCTGCGACCCGACCAGGTCGAGCTCGAGTTCACGGAAGCCGTGCTCACCGATCCCGACGTGGGCGCGGTGCTGAAGACCCTCGCAGGCGATGGCGTGCGGCTCGCGCTCGACGACTTCGGTGCGGGCGAAACCTCCCTCGCGCACCTGCGCCAGCACCCGATCAGCGTGGTCAAGGTCGATCGTTCGCTGATCGAGGATCCGCAGGATCCGATGGCGGCGGCGCTGGGCGCGACCGTCATCGCCGTGGCCCACGCCCTCGGCAAGACGGTGGTGGCGGAAGGCGTGGAGACGATCGAACAACTCGACTTCCTGCGCGAGCGCGGCTGCGACATCGCGCAGGGTTACTACCTCGCCCGGCCGCTGCCCGCCGCGGGCGTCGGCGAACTGCTCGCGGGGCGTGCGGTGGCCACGTCGCCAGCGAGCGAGCGCCTCGTGGGGTAGCCGCGGTGAGCCGAGCCCTTGCGCCGGTCCTTGCCATGCTCCTGCTTGCCGGATGCGCGAGTACTCCGCGCGCGACCCTTCCAGCGCCCGCCACGACCAGCCCCCCGCCGGCAGCGCCTGTTTCCCCATCGGCAGGAAGCGGGCCTGGACCTGGAATACTGCGTGCGGCCGAATCCACCCTCGGCGTGCCCTATCGATACGGCGGCTCGACGACGCAGGGCTTCGATTGCAGCGGCCTCACGCGTTACGCCTATGGATCTGTCGGCATCGCGATCCCGCGTACGGCGGCGGCCCAGCAGCAGGCGGCGACCGCCGTGCCGCGCAACGCCTTGCAGCCCGGCGACCTCGTGTTCTTCGCGAGCGGGCGTGACGGGATCGACCACGTCGGCGTGTACGCTGGCGAGGGGCGCTTCGTGCATGCGCCGTCGACCGGTCGCGCGGTCACGTTCGGCGACCTCGCCGACCCCTGGTACGCCGCCCACTACGCGGGGGCCGGCCGGTTTCCCTGAGACTGTGCTAGCGTCTGCGGCATGCAGCCCGCCCGCACCCTGTTCGCCACCGCATTGCTCGCCATGATGACCTCCGCCTACGCCGCAGCGCCCACCGTGCTCATCACCGGCGCCAACCGCGGCATCGGCCTTGAACTCGCGCGGCAGTACACGGCGCGCGGCTGGCAGGTGATCGCCACGGCGCGCCATCCCGCGCAGGCCACCGAGCTTGCCGCCCTCGCAGCCGGGCACCCGGCTGTGGCCATCGAAGCGCTCGACGTGACCGATGCGGCGGCCGTCGCCGCGTTGGCCGCGAAGTACCGGGGCAGGCCGATCGATGTCCTGATCAACAACGCGGGCATCACCGGCCCGCGCGGCCAGGCGCTCGGCAGCTTCGACTACGACGCGTACCGGCAGGTGCTCGATACCAACGCGATCGGGCCGCTGCGCATGGCGGAAGCCTTCCTGCCGAACGTGGCCGCTGGCGCGGGCGGGAAAATCGTGACGCTCTCCTCGAGCGAGGCCTCGATCGCACTCGTCGATTCGCCGCGGGCCTACTGGTATCGCTCGAGCAAGGCAGCCGTGAACATGCTGATGCGCAACCTTGCCTTCGACGTGCGGGCGCGCGGCGTGGCCGTGGCGCTCGTCAATCCGGGCCCTGTCGACACCGACATGATGAAGGGCGTGCGCATGCCGCTGCAGAAGCCCGCGGATGCGGTCGCCAAGGTGATCGGCATCATCGACCGGCTCACCCCGCAGGAGACGGGCCGCTTCTGGGACTACCAGGGCGGAGAAGTGCCGTGGTGATGGCCGCCACGCGTTATGTCGTGCCGCGGCGGGCAGGCCCCGCAGTCTGTTAACGACTGCACGGATTGCGCACGCGACGGACATCTTCACTTGACGGTGCCCGGCGACACTTCCAGACTTTATGTGTGATCAGGGCAAACCCGTTGCGAGACGGGGACGCAAAGCCACCGGTCTCGGATTTGGCCGAGACAGCGGGGTTGCCTCGAGGCGGTGATCCACCGTCATCCCGGGCGACCTCAAGGCCGAGGCGTCCTGCGCGCACGGTTCCGGGGAACATTGGAATGCAAGGAACGGCGGAAGCCGCGACTGGCCCGGGCGAGGTGCCCGAGCAGTACGTGATCAACCTGTGCGCGTCCACGACGCCGATGGCGCTCGAGCAGCCGAAGGACGGCGCGCTCAAGCGCTTCTCCTTTTTCATCAGCCGCCGCCGTGAAGACGGCCGCGAGCGCTTCCGGCTGCACATGGGCTACTTCGCGAGCCCTGATGAGGCGCAGGAGTGGCTGGCCGTCGTGCGCGAGCTGTATCCCGCGGCATGGGTCGGCGAAGCGCCGGGCAAGAAGCTGCGCGCGGCGGCCCGTGCCGCCGCCCTGGAAGCGAAGGGCGGCACGGCGCCCGTCGCAACGTCCGCTGCGGCACCCGTCGCAGCACCCGTCGCGACGCCTGCGCAGGTGGCCGCGCTCCTTGTACCCGAGCCGGTGCCCGTTCCGGTCGTCGCGCCCATTCAAGTCCCGACCCTGCCGGCCGCGGCATCCGCCGCGCCCGTCGCCGCCGTCGAATCCCCTGCGCCCTTGGCGGTCGCCGCGCCCCCGGCCCCCGCCGCACCCGCAGCTCCCGTCGCCGCGCGTACGGACGCGCCGGTGTCTGGCACGCCTGCGGCAGTGGCCGCGCTGTCGAACGTGCGCGAAGTGCTGGCCCAGCTCGATGAACCCCAGCAAGCGAGCGACGCGCCGGGTCCGATACCGGCACCTGTGCCGGCACCAACACCGGCAGCGCCGCCGCGCAGCGCTCCCCAGGCCACGCCGGCGCACACCCTCTACGTGCCGCCGCCGCCCGTATTGCCCGAACACATTCCGACCGTGCGGGCACTGACGCCCGCGCCGATGTCGCCCCCGCCCTCGCTTCCTGCGGCGAAAGCGCCCGCGCGCGCAGCTCCCGTGGCGCCTGCGCAGAAGGCCCCGGCGACGACGCAGGCCATGGCCAAGCCGGCCGCCGCGAGTCCGACGCCCCTCAGCGACACGCAGGTACTGCGGGTCCTCGAAGAGCGTCGCGCGGACGGCGCGAAACCAGCGGGTCCCGCCACGGCGGAAGAGCGCGCGGCCAACACCGCCATCGAGATGTTGCGACCCGAGGACACGCGCACCATGCGCGCGCTGAAGGAGGACGTGCAGCGCGATGCGCCCGCGCAGTTCGCCGTGCAGCTCGCCTGGTCGGTGACGCCCATCGACGCTTCGGCCGTGCCGCCGCTCGCCATTTTCAGCGCCTACACGCTCTACTCGGTGGAGACGAACCGCGAAGGGCGCCGCTGGTACGGCTTGCGGCTCGGGTTCTTCACCGATGCACTGTCGGCCAAGCAGGTCGCCTACTACGTGCGCTCCGACTTCAGCTCGGTTGCGGTGGTCCCGGTGACGGCGGCGGAAAAGGAAAACGCTGTTGCGGGCGCACGGCTGCAGCCCGCCGCCCGCAAGGCCGCCCAGAGCAAGGCCGCCGACGAGTTCAAGCTGTTCGATGCGGACCAGCCGCCGACAAAGCCTGCGCCGCCCGCCGAGGCGGTGCGCGCCCGGATCGCCGAGGCCGCGAAGGCGGGCAAGCGACCCGCCGCCAGCCGCGCGAAGCCAGCGCAGCGCAAGAAAGCGCAGTCGCTCGAGGAATCGCTCGAGCAGACGCTAGAGATACTCGGCGCGGGCCATCTCGAGATCGACAGGGGGCGCGGCGAGTTGCTGAACGACACCGGCGTGCGACACCTGTCTGTCAAAGTGGACAAGCGTACGTCGACCTTCGCGAAGTTGCTGGACCGGTTGTCGGATCGGGTGGGGAAGGGCTGAGAAGAGCAGCTTGCGGCGGGCCGGCGGGGGCGGGGCATCCGGTTCCTCGCGGGTCGAGCGCCGCCTGCGGCGGTCCCCTCGCCTCGGCGGCGCCCGGCGCACTGTGTCACCGGTCGCTGATCGCCGCTCCTCGGCGCTCTCCACGCCCGCCACCCGCGTCACGCGGCTCTCAGCTCTTCTTGAACAAGTCGTCAAGCGCCACTTTCGCCCTCTCCACCTCCGCAGCATTCCCGGGCGAATACGCGCCCTCGCGCGGTCTGAAGTGGTCGCAGAAGTTCGCGTGCTCCTTGTCGCGCACTTCCTCCGCGGTCGGTTCGCGGCAGTGCTTGGCGACGCGCGTGTCGTATTCGACGCACAGCCGGCACACATGCAGTTGCGCGCGGCACGCCGGGCACTCGTCGAGCCGCAGCAGCGGCAGCGACAGCGCCGCGAGCGAGGCGCCGCATTTCCAGCACACGAGGCTGTGGGCCATGGCGGCACTCTAGCAAGGACGCGCTCGGGCTGCGCACTCGCCAGCGGGAGAACGCCAGTGCGTCAGCCGGTCCGCTCCGAAAGGAAAGGCGCGAGCGCCGCGCCGGTGTGCGACTTCGCGCGCGCGGCGGCGATTGCGGCGGGCGCACCCTGGGCGACGATGCGGCCCCCCGCGGCGCCGGCCTCCGGGCCAAGATCGATGACCCAGTCGGCCTCGGCGATCACGTCGAGGTTGTGCTCGACGACGACCACCGTGTTGCCCGCCTCGACCAGCCGGTGCAGGGCGGTGATGAGCCTCTCGACGTCCGCCATGTGCAGGCCGACCGTCGGCTCGTCGAGCACGTACAGGGTGTGTACGGCCTTTGCGCGCAGGCGCGCCGCGGCTTCGGGCTGCGCCTTGGCGAGTTCCGTGACGAGCTTGATGCGCTGGGCCTCGCCGCCCGAGAGCGTCGGGCTTTGCTGGCCGAGCGTCAGGTAGCCGAGGCCGACGTCCTGCAGCAGCGCCAGCGCGTGGTGCACCTTCGAATGCGCGCGGAAGAACTCGACCGCATCGTCGACGCTCATCGCGAGCACGTCACCGATGCTCCTCGCGCGCCATGTGACCGAGAGCGTCTCGGGATTGAAGCGCCGGCCGCCGCAGACATCGCAGGGGACTTTCACGTCGGGCAGGAAGCTCATCTCGATCGTCTGCAGGCCCTGGCCCTCGCAGGCTTCGCAGCGGCCTCCCTGCGTGTTGAACGAGAAGCGGCTCGCCGTGTAGCCGCGCAGCTTCGCTTCCGGCGCGGCCGCGTAGATGCGCCGGATGTCGTCCCAGAAGCCCACATAGGTCGCGGGGCAGGAGCGTGGTGTCTTGCCGATCGGTGTCTGGTCGACTTCGAGCACGCGCCCCACGGCCTCGCTGCCCGCAATTGCGGCGCAGCCCTCGAGCGCCGCCTGCTTGCGGCTGCGGCCGGCCTGCGCCGCGACGAGGCGCTGCAGGTTCGCGTGCAGCACGTCGCGCGCGAGCGTCGATTTGCCGGATCCGGAGACGCCCGTCACCGCGACGAGCCGCGCCAGCGGCAGGCGCACATCGAGCCCGGCGAGGTTGTGCAGCCGGGCACCCTCGATGCGCAGCGCCGCCGTGCGCGAATTGGTGGCGCGGCGCGGCCGGGCGGGATGGCGCAGCGGCGCGGCGAGGTAGCGGCCGGTGACGGATTCCGCCGAGCGCTCGAGGTCGCGCGCACGTCCCTCGGCGACGATGCGGCCGCCGCGGCTGCCGGCCCCTGGGCCGAGGTCGATCACGTGGTCGGCACGCAGGATCGTTTCCTCGTCGTGCTCGACGACCACCAGCGTATTCCGGTGGGCGACCAGTTCGTCGAGCGCGGCGAGCAGCACGCCATTGTCGCGCGGATGCAGGCCGATCGTGGGCTCGTCGAGCACGTAGCACACGCCCTGCAGGCTCGAGCCGAGTTGCGCGGCCAGGCGGATGCGTTGCGCCTCGCCGCCCGAGAGGGTCGGCGCCGCGCGATCGAGGGCGAGGTAGCCGAGTCCGACGCGCTCGAGGAAGGACAGGCGGTCACGGATCTCGGCGAGCAGGTCGCGCGCAATGGCCGCGTCGCGCCCTTTCAAACGCAGGCCGGCAAAGAAGCGGGCCGTGGCGTCGACGGGCTGCGCCGTGAGCGCCGCGATCGACAGGTCGCGAAAGCGCACGTGCCGCGCCACGCGGTTCAGCCGCTCACCGTGGCATTCGCCGCAGGCCGGCCGATTGCCGTCATCGTCCGCGTCGTCGTCATCGCCTGGTTCGAGGCCGGATCCCTGGCAATGCGGGCACCAGCCGTGCGGCGAGTTGAACGAAAAGAGACGCGGGTCGAGCTCCGCGAAGCTCGTGCCGCAGCCGGGACAGGCGCGGCGGGTCGAGAACACGGACACCTTGTCGGGCCTGGCCGCGTCGAGATCCTGCAGGTGCACGATGCCCTTGCCGTAGTCGAAGGCGCGGCGCAGTGCCTCGCGCAGCGCGGCCTCGTGCGCAGGCTTCACGAGCACCTCGCCGAGCGGCAGTTCGATCGTGTGTTCGCGAAAGCGAGACAGCCGCGGCCAGCGCCCGGTCGGCGTGTCGGCGCCGTCGACTCGCAACTCGCGATAGCCCTTCCTCGCGGCCCATTTCGCGAGGTCCGTGTAGTAGCCCTTGCGCGCCACGACGAGTGGCGCGAGCACGCGTACCCGGTGGCCGCGATGGCGCCGCGCGATGCCCGCCGCCACGGCGTCGGGGCTCTGCGGCGCGATCGCGATATTGCAGTCGGGGCAATACTGCGTGCCGAGCTTCACCCAGGCGAGGCGCAGGAAGTGGTAGATCTCGGTGAGCGTCGCGACGGTGCTCTTGCGCCCGCCGCGGCTGGTGCGCTGCTCGATCGCCACGGTGGGCGGGATGCCGTAGATCGCATCGACATCGGGGCGTGCGGCAGGTTGCACGAACTGGCGCGCGTAGGCGTTGAGTGATTCGAGGTAGCGCCGCTGGCCCTCGTTGAAGAGGATGTCGAAGGCGAGCGTCGACTTGCCGGAGCCCGACACGCCGGTGATCACCGTGAAGGCATCGCGCGGGATGCGCGCGTGCACATTCTTGAGGTTGTGCTCGCGCGCGTTGTGCACGACGATGGCGTTGTCCTGCGCGGGCCGCGCCGGCGCGTCGGCCACGCTGCCTGCGCGCGCCGGCTGGCCGAGCGCCGCCTCGTACTCGCGCAGCGCGCGCCCGGTGTGCGAAGTCGGGTGCTCCCGCAACTGCCGCGGGGTGCCCGCGCAGACGACTTCCCCGCCACGATCGCCGCCGTCCGGGCCGAGGTCGACGACCCAGTCGGCCGCGCGGATCACGTCGAGGTTGTGCTCGATCACGAGCAGCGAATGCCCGGCGGCGAGCAGGCCGCGCAGCGCGCGCAGCAGCTTCGCCACGTCGTCGAAGTGCAGCCCGGTCGTCGGTTCATCGAACAGGAACAGCTTGCCGCGCGTCTGCACGTCGGCGGCGCGCTTCGGTGGCGGCGCGACGAGCGCGGCGAGGTGGCCGGCGAGCTTGAGGCGCTGCGCCTCGCCGCCCGACAGCGTCGGTACGGGCTGGCCGAGCTTCAGGTACTCGAGGCCGACTTCCTGCAGCGGCTTGACGAGCGCGCGCACCGCGCCCGCATTCGCGAAGAATCCGAGCGCCTCGGTCACGGTCATGTCGAGCACGTCGGCGATGTTCGCGTGGCGCCCGCCGGCGCCCTCGAGGCGCACTTCGAGCACCTCGTCGCGAAAGCGCTTGCCGTCGCAGCTCGCGCAGCGCAGGTAGACGTCCGACAGGAACTGCATCTCGATGTGTTCGAAGCCGTTGCCGCCGCAGGTCGGGCAGCGGCCGGTGCCGGAATTGAAGCTGAAGGTGCCCGGTGTGTAGCGGCGCACGAGCGCCTCGGGTGCGGCCGCGAACAGCTCGCGGATCACGTCGAGCGCCCCGACGTAGCTCGCCGGCGTCGAGCGCGTGGTGCGCCCGATGCGGCTCTGGTCGACGAGCACCACGTCGTCGAGGTTGCCGGCGCCTTCGAGGCTCTCGTAGAGGCCCGGTGCCTCGGTCGCCTTGCCGAAGGCCTTGGCGAGGGCGGGATGCAGCACGTCCCCGACGAGCGTCGACTTGCCCGAGCCCGACACGCCGGTGATGCACACGAAACGCCGCAGCGGAACGGTGAGGTCGATGCCCTTGAGGTTGTGCTCGCGCGCCCCGCGCAGCACGAGCGCGCTGCTCGCGCGCACGGCGTGCGCGATGCCGGCGACCGGTGCCGCGGCGGAGGCCTCGCGCTGCGGTTCCGCCACGCTGCGCGCGCCCGAGAGGTAGGCACCGGTCAGCGACTGCGGCGCCGAGCGGATGGCGTCGGGCGCTCCGTAGAACACGATCTCCCCGCCGCGCTCGCCGGCGCCGGGGCCGAGGTCGAGCAGCCGGTCGGCCTCGAGCATGATCTGCGGATCGTGCTCCACGACCACCAGCGAATTGCCGGCGTTGCGCAGGCGCTGCATGACCTCGATCACGCGGCCCATGTCGCGCGGATGCAGCCCGATCGACGGCTCGTCGAGCACGAACAGCGTGTTGACGAGCGAGGTGCCGAGCGCGGTGGTGAGGTTGATGCGCTGGACCTCGCCGCCCGACAGCGTGCGCGACTGCCGGTCGAGCGTGAGGTAGCCGAGGCCCACATCGACGAGGTAGCGCAGGCGCCCGCGGATCTCGCCCAGCAACTGGCCGGTTGCGACATCCAGCGGCTGCGGCAGGCTCAGTCCGTCGAGGAAGCGCCGCGTGCGCTCGAGCGGCAGCAGCATCAGGTCGTGGATCGAAAGGCCGGGCAGGGCCGCGAGCCGCTCCGGCGTCCACGCCACGCCGCGCGGCCGAAAGCGCGACCGCTCGCCGAGCGCCTCGCATGCGAGCTCATGGCTGCCGAGGCGGGGCAGCAGCGCGTGCAGCTTGAGGCGCGCACCACCGCAGGCCTCGCAGGGCGTATAGGCGCGGTACTTCGACAGCAGCACGCGCACGTGCATGCGATAGGCACGGCTCTCGAGCCAGTCGAAGAAGCGCTTGGTGCCGTACCACACTTTCTTGCGCCAGGAGCCCTCGCCCTCGATGACCCACTGCCGCTGCGCGGCCGTGAGGCCGTGCCAGGGCGTGTCGAGCGGGATGCCGCGCTGTTGCGCGTACTTCTCGAGGTCTTCCTGGCACTCGCGGTTCGACTCGGTCTGGAAGGGCTTGATCGCCCCGCCGCGCAATGTCTTCGTTTCGTCGGGGATCACGAGGCCGTAGTCGACGCCGATCACCCGCCCGAAGCCCCGGCAGGTCTCGCAGGCGCCGAGCGGCGAGTTGAAGGAGAAACTGCTCGGCGCGGGTTCGCGATAGGCGATGTCGCAATGGGCGCAGGCGAGGTCGCGTGAGTAATGCCACGCAGGTACCCGCTCTCCGGCCGGCGACTCCGCGTCGATCGTGCGCACCGTGACGCGGCCGGTGCCGTGCCGCAGGGCCGCCTCGAGGCTGTCGATGACGCGCGACCGCTCGGCCTGGCCGATGCGGAAGCGGTCCTGCACGACTTCGAGCGGCGCCTTGGGGCCCGCGCGCTCGAAGATGCGCGTATAGCCCTGGCGCGCGAGCAACTCGCGCACTTCGGCTTCCGTGAACTGCTTCGGGACGCTGACCGCGAAGCTGAGTTCGAGCCGCGGATCGCCCGCCGCCGCCGCACGGCGCTCGAGGTCGGCATGGATCGTGTCGGGCGTGTCGCGGCGCACCGGCTCGGCGCAGCGCTCGCAGTAGAGTGTGGCGGCGCGCGCAAACAGGAGCTTCAGGTGATCGTTCAGCTCGGTCATCGTGCCGACGGTCGAGCGCGAGCTGCGCACCGGATTGGTCTGGTCGATCGCGATGGCGGGCGGGATGCCGTCGACGCGATCGACCTGCGGTTTGTCCATCCGGTCGAGGAACTGGCGGGCGTAGGGCGAGAAGGTCTCGACGTAGCGGCGCTGGCCTTCCGCGTACAGGGTGTCGAAGACGAGCGAGGACTTGCCCGAGCCCGAAACGCCGGTCACGACCACGAGCTCCCCGAGGGGGATCTCGAGGTCGAGGTTCTTCAGGTTGTTCTGGCGCGCGCCGCGGACGGCGATCGCGCCGGTCGGTTGCTTCGCCATGGTCGCGGGTAGTGGCGCGGCGGGCCGCGGACGCAAACCCCCGAGTCTACACGCCGCGGCGATGCCCGGTCCGCCAGGGGCTATAATTGCCCGCTCCACTACACGCCACCCACCGTAAGGATCCCCATGACAGCTCGCTGGACCGGGGCGCTCGCAGGAGCCTTGTCGATGACGCTATTGGCCATTTCCGCCGCGGCGGCCGCACCCGGCACGCTGATCCCGCGCGATGTGCTGTTCGGCAACCCGACCCGCACCCAGGCGCGCCTGTCGCCCGACGGCAAGTACGTGTCCTACATCGCGCCGCGCGACGGCGTGCTGAACGTGTGGATCGCGCCGTACGGCAAGCTCGATGCCGCGCAGCCGCTGACCCGCGACACGAAGCGCGGCATCCGCCAGCATTTCTGGGCCTACGACGGCCAGCACGTCCTGTACCTGCAGGACCAGGGCGGCGACGAGAACTGGCGCGTGCACAGCGTCGAGGTGTCGAGCGGCAAGGACCTCGACCTCACCCCGATCGCGGGCGTGCAGGCCCAGGTCGTGGGCATGAGCCCGCAGCGGCCCGGCGTGGCGCTCGTCGGCCTGAACGACCGCAAGGCCGAGTGGCACGACCTGTATGAAATCGACATCGCGAGCGGCGCACGCAAGCTGGTCGAACAGAACGACCAGGAGTTCGCGGGTTACGTGGAAGACGAGTCGCTCACGCCGCGGCTCGCGGTGAAGTCCGGCGCCGATGGCGACGAGATGCTCGTGCGCAATGCGAAGGGCGGCTGGGACAGCCTGCTGAAATACGGCCCGGAAGACACGCAGACGACCGGCCCGCTCGTGATCGAGGGCGAGGGTCGCACGGCGCTGATCAATTCCTCGATCGGCCGCAATACCGCGGCGCTGGTGCGGGTGAACCTCGACACGCGTGCCCAGACGGTGCTCGCCGCGAGCGACCGGGCCGACATCGCCGGCGTGTGGCTCGAGCCGCGCACGAGGAAGCCCCAGGCGTACTCGGTCAACTACCTCGTCAATTCGGTGGCGGCGATCGATCCCGCCGTGCAGAAGAACATCGACGCGCTGACGAAGGCGCTCGGGCCGCAGTTCGACGTGACGAGCCGCACGCTCGACGATCGCCGGTGGGTGGTCGTCGTGGACGACCCGCTGACAGCGCTCAGCAGCTATCTCTATGACCGCGACACGGGTGCGGTGAGCAAACTCTTCGACCAGCGCCCGGCGCTCGCCGGCGCGCCGCTCGCGCCGATGAAGGCGCTCGAGATCAAGTCGCGTGACGGCCTCACGCTCGTCTCTTACCTCACGCTGCCGAAAGGCGCGGACACGGACGGCGACGGCCGTCCCGACAAGCCACTGCCGCTCGTGCTGAACGTGCATGGCGGCCCGTGGGCGCGCGACGCCTATGGCTTCGACGCCGAGCACCAGTGGCTCGCCAACCGCGGCTACGCGGTGCTGTCGGTGAATTACCGCGGCTCGACCGGCTTCGGCAAGCAGTTCATCAATGCCGGCAACCTCGAATGGGCCGCGAAGATGCACGACGACCTGCTCGATGCCATCGACTACGCGGTGCGCGAGAAGATCACCACCGCGGACAGCGTCGCGATTTACGGCGGCTCCTACGGCGGCTACGCCACGCTCGTGGGCCTCACCTTCACGCCGGACCGCTTCGCCTGCGGCGTCGACATCGTGGGCCCCTCGAACCTTGCGACCCTGCTCGGCTCGATCCCGCCGTACTGGAAAGCCTTCTTCGAGCAGCTCGCGCAGCGCGTCGGCGACCCGCGCACCGAAGCCGGCCGCAAGCTGCTCGCCGAGCGCTCGCCGCTCACGCGTGTGGCCGCGATCGCGAAGCCACTGCTCATCATGCAGGGGGCGAATGATCCGCGCGTCAAGCAGGCCGAGTCCGACCAGATCGTCGCGGCGATGCAGGCGAAGAAGCTGCCCGTCACTTATGTGCTCTTCCCGGACGAGGGCCATGGCTTTGCGCGGCCCGAAAACCGCACCGCGGCCTACGCCGTCTCGGAAGGCTTCCTGTCGCAGTGCCTCGGCGGCCGCTTCGAGCCCGTCGGCGACGATTTCGCCGGCTCGAGCATCGAGGTGCGCGCGGGCGCGCAGTTCGTGCCGGGGCTTCCGGCCGCGCACTGAAGATGGAAGCCGCGCGCGACATCACCGGGATCCGCAAGTACTGGGCGTCACGCTTCGGCACGGCGCCGTTCCTGCCGATGTCGCGCGCCGAGATGGACGAGCTCGGCTGGGATTCCTGCGACGTGATCCTGGTCACCGGCGACGCCTATGTCGACCATCCGAGCTTCGGCATGGCGATCGTCGGCCGCACGCTCGAGGCGCAGGGCTTTCGCGTGGGCATCATCGCGCAGCCCGACTGGCGCGATGCCGAGCCCTTCAAGGCGCTCGGCCGCCCGAACCTGTTCTTCGGCGTGACCGCCGGCAACATGGACTCGATGGTCAACCGCTACACCTCCGACCGCCGCGTGCGCAGCGACGACGCCTACACGCCGGGCGGCGAGGGCGGCAAGCGGCCTGACCGTTCGGTGATCGTCTACGCGCAGCGCGTGCGCGAGGCCTATCGCGACGTGCCGATCGTGATTGGCGGCATCGAGGCCTCGCTGCGCCGGATCGCGCACTTCGACTACTGGTCGGAGAAAGTGCGCCGCTCGATCCTGCTCGACGCCAAGGCCGACATGCTGGTCTTCGGCAACGCCGAGCGGCAGATCATCGAGATCGCACACCGGCTCGGCGCCGGCGAGGCGATCGGCGGCATCACCGACCTGCGCGGCACGGCCTTCGTCCGCCGCGGCGCGCCCGAGGGCTGGCTCGAGATCGACTCCGCGTCGATCGACGAGACGGCGCCGCCAGCCGGCCCGCGGCTGGTGCGCGGCGCGGATCGCGCGCGCAGCGTGGTGCGCATGCCGTCGTTCGAGCAGGTGGTGGCGGATCCGGTGGTCTACGCCCACGCCTCGCGCATCCTGCACACCGAATCGAACCCCGGCAATGCGCGCGCGCTGGTGCAGCGTCATGGCGATGTCGATGTGTGGCTCAACCCGCCGCCGATCCCGCTCACGACGAAGGAAATGGACTGGGTGTACGAGCGCGCCTACCAGCGCCAGCCGCACCCGGCCTACGGCGGCGCCGAGATCCCGGCCTACAAGATGATCCGCTTCTCGATCTCGATCCAGCGCGGCTGCTTCGGCGGTTGCACCTTCTGCTCGATCACCGAGCACGAGGGCCGGATCATCCAGAACCGTTCCGAGGGCTCGGTGATCCGCGAGATCGAGCAGGTGCGCGACAGCGTGCCCGGCTTCACCGGCGTCATATCGGACCTCGGCGGGCCGACCGCCAACATGTATCGCCTCGCCTGCAAGAGCCGCGAGATCGAGAGCGCCTGCCGGCGCCCGTCCTGCGTGTTCCCCGGCATCTGTCCGAACCTCAACACCGATCACTCGGCGCTCATCGGGCTGTACCGGCGCGCGCGCGAGCTGCCGGGCATCAAGAAGGTGTTGATCGCCTCGGGCGTGCGTTACGACCTCGCGAGCGAGTCGCCCGAGTACGTGAAGGAGCTGGCGCAGCACCACGTGGGCGGCTACCTCAAGATCGCGCCGGAGGCGATCAGCGAGGGTCCGCTGTCGAAGATGATGAAGCCGGGGATCGGCACCTACGACCGCTTCAAGGCGCTCTTCGATCGCTTCTCGAAGGAGGCGGGCAAGGAGCAGTACCTGATCCCGTACTTCATCGCGGCGCATCCGGGCACGACCGACCAGGACATGCTCGAGCTTGCGTTGTGGCTCAAGAAGAACGGCTTTCGCGCCGACCAGGTGCAGGCCTTCCTGCCCTCGCCGATGGCGACCGCGACCGCGATGTACCACAGCGGCAAGAACCCGCTGCACCGCATCTCGCGCGGCTCGGAGGAGGTCGCCATCCCGAAGGGCCTCAAGGTCCGGCGGCTGCACAAGGCTTTCCTGCGTTACCACGACGCCAACAACTGGCCGGTGCTGCGCGAGGCGCTGCGGCGCATGGGTCGCGCGGACCTCATCGGCAACGGCCGCCACCAGCTCGTGCCGGCCTGGCAGCCGGCGGGCGCGGGCGGCTGTGGCGAAGGCCGGCGCGCGCCGGCGCCGGCGATGGCGCGCACGAAGGCGCGGCCGTTTCGCACCCAGCACACGCGCCCGAAATGACGGCCGCGCCCACGATCACCCCGTTCCACGACGCCGCGACCGGCACCTTCACCTATCTCGTGTCCGATCCGGCGTCGCGCCGGGCCGCCATCATCGACCCGGTGCTCGATTTCGACGCGCGCTCGGGCCGTACGTCGACGCGCTCGGCCGATGCCGTGCTCGCCGCGTTGCACGAGCGCGGCGAGACGCTCGAGTGGATCCTCGAGACGCACGCGCACGCCGATCACCTGTCGGCGGCGGCGTACCTCAAGGCGCAGGCGGGCGGGCGCGTCGCGATCGGCGAGGGCATCCGGGCGGTGCAGCAGGCTTTCGTGCCGGTGTTCGATCTTGCGGCAAGTTGCGCAACCGACGGATCGCAGTTCGATCGCCTGCTCGCGGACGGCGAGACCATTGCGCTCGGCGGGCTCGACGTGCGCGTACTCGCATTGCCGGGGCACACGAGCGACAGCATCGCCTATCTCGTGGGCGACGCGGCCTTCATCGGCGACACGCTCTTCATGCCGGACGCGGGCACCGCACGCACCGACTTCCCGGGTGGCGATGCGGGCCGGCTCTACGATTCGATCCAGAAGCTCTTCGCGCTGCCCGAGGCGACACGGCTCTACATGTGCCACGACTACCCGACGGGCGCGCAGACGGCGCGGCATGAGTCGAGCGTGGGAGCGCAGTACCGCGAGAACATCCACGTGCGGCACGGCACGAGCCGCGAGGCCTATGTCGAGCTGCGCACCGCGCGCGACCGCACGCTCGCCATGCCCGCGCTGATCATCCCCGCGCTGCAGGTGAACATCTGCGCGGGCGCACTGCCCACACCCGGCGCGAACGGCATCGCCTACCTGCGCATGCCGCTCAACGCGCTCGGCCGCGCCTGACCCAAGGGAGAATCGCATGACGAAGGACGCCCGCTGGATGATCGCACTCGCTGCCCTCTCGATCGCGATCGCGACCGCGCTCGGTGCGTTCGGTGCGCACGGATTGCAGAAAGTGCTGTCGCCCGACCGGCTCGCCGTGTTCGAGACCGCGGTGAAGTACCAGTTCTACCACTCGCTCGGCCTGCTCGGGATCGGCCTCGCCGTCGTGACGCGCGAGCGGCGCGGCGCGCGCCTCGCGGCGCGCCTGGTCGTTGCCGGGATGGTCCTGTTCGCGGGCAGCATCTATGCGCTGACCTTCGGCGCGCCGTCGGCGCTCGGCATCGTGACGCCGTTCGGCGGGTTCGCGCTGATGAGCGGATGGGCGCTGTTTGCGCTGACGATCTGGTCGGCGCGCTGAGGCCCGGTCAGCGCGCCGAAAAAGTGTCGCAGCTCGCGAGTTCACCGCCCTTGTAGCCGCGCGTGAACCAGTCCATGCGCTGCTCGGCCGAGCCGTGCGTGAACGACTCGGGCACCACGTGGCCCTGCATGCGACGCTGGATCGTGTCGTCGCCCACGGCGGACGCGGCCTTCAGGCCTTCCTCGATGTCGCCCGGCTCGAGGATGCCGCGGGACTTGTCGGCATGGTGCGCCCAGATGCCCGCGTAGCAGTCCGCCTGCAGCTCGACGCGCACCTGCAGCTGGTTGCGCTCCTCTTCACCCATGCGCTGCTGCGCCTGCTGCACCTTGCCGAGCGTGCCGAGCACGTTCTGCACGTGGTGGCCGACCTCGTGCGCGAGCACGTAGGCCTGCGCGAAATCGCCGGGGGCCTGGAACTGACCCGCCAGCTCGTCGTAGAAGGCGAGGTCGATGTAGACCTTCTGGTCGCCGGGACAATAGAACGGCCCCGACGCGGAGCTCGCCGAGCCGCATGCGGACTGGATGCCGTCGCGAAAGAGCGCGAGGGTCGGCGGCGGGTACTGCTCGCCGCGCGCCTGGAAGATCGCGCCCCAGGTGTCCTCGGTCTCGCCGAGCACGGCGCGCACGAGGTCCGAATCCTGGTCGGTCGGCGCGCCCTGCGGCGCCGCTTGCGAACCGGGCGCCGAGCCCTGCATGTCGTTCATGATCCCGAGCATGGTGAGCGGATTGATGCCGAGGAAATAACCGATCGCGAGCACCGCGATCGTGCCGAGGCCGAACTTCATGCCGGGGCGGCCGCCGCCCGGGCTGCTGCGATAATCCTCGACATTGGTGCTGCGACGACTGCCACCGAGGCGCATGGGGGACTCCTGCTGGCTACGATGATGAGCTTAGGGCAACCGGCAGCCGGCGACCAGCGGGCAGCGGCCGGCGCGAGCGGGCCGTCGCCGGCGCTCTCGCGTAAGCTTCACCGATGTCCCCCGACCTGCCGATTGCCGCCGCGCTGCCCGAGCTGAAACGGACCCTGCGCGAAGGGACCGCCGCGGTGCTGCAGGCGCCACCCGGCGCGGGCAAGAGCACGGTCGTGCCGCTCGCGCTGCTCGAGGAGCCCTGGGCCCAGGGCCGCAAGCTGCTCGTGCTCGAGCCGCGACGGCTCGCGGCGCGCGCGGTTGCCGTGCGCATGGCGGCCATGCTCGGCGAGCCGGTGGGTGCGCGCGTCGGCTATCGCATGCGCCTCGACACGAAGGTGTCGCGCGCCACGCGCATCGAAGTGATCACCGAGGGCGTGCTGACCCGTCGCCTGCAGCACGACCCGGCGCTCGAAGACACCGCGGCCGTACTGTTCGACGAATTCCACGAGCGCAGCCTGCACGCGGACCTCGGGCTCGCACTCACGCTCGAATCACGCGCCGCGCTGCGGCCCGACCTGCGTGTGCTCGTGATGTCCGCGACGCTCGACGGTGAAGCCGTCGCGAAACTGCTTGGCGATGCGCCCATCGTCACCGCAGCAGGCCGCGCGTTTCCCGTCGCGACCCACTATCTCGGCCGCGGACTGCCCGTGCTGCCGGGCGAGGCGGAATCGCCCGAACGGCTCGCGGCCGTCGCCGTCCTGCGCGCGCTGCGCGAGGAGCAGGGAGACGTGCTCGTGTTCCTGCCCGGAGCGGGCGAGATCCGCCGGGTCGCGGCGACGCTCGAGGCCTCCGATCTGCCGCGCGCGACCGACATCCGCGCGCTCTATGGCGAACTCGCGGGCGACGCGCAGCTCGCCGCGCTCGAGCCCGCCGCGGCCGGCCACCGCCGCATCGTGCTCGCGACCAATATCGCGGAGACGAGCCTCACGATTCCCGGCGTGCGCGTGGTCGTCGACAGCGGCCTCGTTCGCCGTGCGGCGTTCGACCCGGCGAGCGGCATGGGGCGCCTCGAGACGCGGCGCATCTCGCGCGCCTCGGCCGAGCAGCGCCAGGGCCGCGCGGGCCGCACCGAGCCGGGCGTGTGCTACCGCCTCTGGGGCGAGGGTGCGCAGCGCAGCCTCGCGGCGTTCACGCCCGCGGAAATCGCCGAAGCCGACCTCGCGCCGCTCGCGCTCGAACTCGCCGCCTGGGGCGCTGCCGACGCGGACCGGCTCGCGTGGCTCGACCCGCCTCCCGCCGCGCAGCTCGCGAGCGCGCGCGACCTGCTGCAGTGGCTCGGCGCGCTCGATGGTGCGCAGCGCATCATGCCGCACGGCCGCGCGATGGCGGAGCTGCCGCTGCATCCGCGCCTTGCACACATGCTGCTGCGGGCGCGCGCCCTTGGGGCCACCGCGCTCGCGGCCGACATGGCGGCGCTGCTTGGTGAGCGGGACCTGTTGCGGGGCATGGATCGCGATGCGGACCTGCGCACGCGGCTCGAGGTGCTGCAGGGCCGCGGCGCGCACCGCGACATCGATCGCGGCATGCTCGAGCGCGTACGCCGCGCCGCGCGGCAGCTGCGAGCGCAGGCCGGAGCCGGGCGCGGCGCGGGCGTGGCGACGGAGTCGGGCGCCACGCTGGATTCGCGCGCCACTCGCCACGTCGAGCCCGGTGCGCTGCTCGCGCTCGCCTACCCCGATCGCATCGGGCGGCGGCGCGGCGAGGGGCAGGCGCGCTACGCGCTGTCGAACGGCCGCGGTGCCCTGTTCGTGCGCCCGGACACTGCGGCCGGTGAGTTCATCGCGGTGGCTGCAATCGACGATAGCGAGCGCGAGGCGCGCATCCGGCTCGCCGCTCCCCTGCGCCTCGACGCGATCGAGCAGCACTTCGCGGGCGAAATCGAAACGGGCGAAGAGGTCGCCTGGGAGCCGCGCACCGAAGCGGTGGTGGCGCGGCGTGTGCGCCGCTTCCACGCGCTCGTGCTCGAGGAGCGTCCGCTGCGCGAATTGCCTGCGGGCGCGACGGAGGCGGCCATGCTGGCCGGGGTCGCCTCGCTCGGCCTCGCGGTGCTGCCGTGGACGGATGGCGCGCGCAGCCTGCAGCAGCGCGTGGCCTTCGTGCGCGCGCTGGATGCGGGCAAGGCTGCCGACTGGCCCGACCTCTCCGACGCGGCCCTCGAGACCTCTCTCGAGGCGTGGCTCGCACCCTGGCTCGGTGGCATCACGCGTCGCGCGCAGCTGGCGCGGCTCTCCATGGCGGAGATCCTCGGCGCGCGGCTGTCGCATGCGCAGCGCGAAGCCCTGGCAAGGCTTGCGCCCGCCCAGCTCACGATGCCGACGGGATCGCAGTTGCCGGTGGACTACAGCGACCCGGCCGCGCCCACCGTGGCGGTGCGCCTGCAAGAGGTGTTCGGGCTCGCCGCGACACCCCGCGTCGGCGGCGGGCAGGTGCCGGTGACGCTCACGCTGCTCTCACCCGCGCGCCGGCCTGTTCAGGTCACGCGCGACCTCGCCAGCTTCTGGAAAAGCGGCTACGTTGAAGTGCGCAAGGACCTTCGCGGCCGCTATCCGCGGCATTGCTGGCCGGAGAATCCGCTCGAGGCCGAACCGACGCGCGGCGTGAAGCGCCGCCGCTGAGGCGGCGGCGCCCGCGCTCAGATGCGGCGATAGACCTGCACGAAGCGGTCGGTCTTGCCGCGGATCGACGGGTCGAACACGATCTTTTCGTGCCCGTCCGCGCCGTTGCGCAGGCCGTCCCAGCTCTTCTCGAGCCGAAAGCCGTGGCTCTCGATGTCACGCTTCGCAAACGCCTCATCGATGCGGTGCAGGTCCTGCGCGGCGTCCTTGCCGGTGCCGGCCTTCGCGGCGTGATCGACGATCAGGAACACCCCGCCCGGCTTCAGTGCGGCGTGGATCTGGTCGAGGAAATGGCCCGCGTTGATCGCCGGCCAGCCGCCCTGCTCATCGACGTGGTAGAGGTCGTGGTAGGACATCACGATCAGCGCGCCGTCGAGGTCCTCCTTGCCGAGGCGCAGGTCGCAGCTCTCGACCAGCATCGGCTTGACGTTCGCGAGGCGGCCATCCTTGAGGCGCTCCTTCAAGGCCTCGCGCGCAAACTGCTGATAGGCCGTGTTGTTGAGCAGCAGCACGCTGCCGCCGGGGCCCACCACGTCGCCGATCAGCTCGGAGTAGTAGCCGCCGCCCGCGAAGATGTCGGCCACCTTCATGCCGGGCGCAAAGCCCGCGAGGGCCAGCACCTCGGCGGGCCGCTCGCGGGCGTCCCGCTCGCGGTCCTTCACGGAGCGCGCGGGGTCGGCAACAGCCCTGGCGTAGACGGAATCCGGCGTGGTGTCGCCCGCGAGGGCGAGCGGCGCCGCGGCGAGCGACGCGAGAACGAGCAACATGGTGCGCATGGCATCCCCTTGAACGGATGAGCGGAAACGGAAGGGCGCAATCATGCGCGACAGGCGAGCCGAGGCGAATGCCTGCTGCGACGACGCGCCCGCGCGCTGCGACGAGTCGCTTGCCCGCCCGGCTTGGGGCATCCTACGGCGATGACAACCCTGGCAAGGCTCGCGGACGCGCTCTCGCGCCGCTGGTGGGCGATCGCGCTGCTCGCGGCCGTCATCGTGTGGATGGTGCGCCAGCTCGCGGCCGTCAGTGCGAAGCTGAAGGTGGTGACGGGCTACGACGCCTTCGACATGCAGCCGCGCCTCGGCATCGACGACATGGCGGCCCAGCTGCGGCACTACACACCGGAAGCGGTCCGGCTCTACAGCGCTTTCTCCTCGACCGACTTCCTGTTCCCGTTCGCCATTGCGCTCTTCTGGGCCGCGCTGCTCACCTGGGGACTGCGCCGTGCGCGGCCGCGGCTCTACGCGGCGGGCGGCTGGCAGCGTCACCTGCCGTGGCTGTTCCTCGGCTGCGCCTTCGACTGGATCGAGAATGTCGCCAATGCCTGGGTGGTCGGGCGCTATCCACCCCTGCACACGGGCGTGGCCGCGCTCGCGCTGTTCGCCAAGTACGCCAAGGTGGCCGCGGCCAGCGCCGCGGCGGTGCTCGCGCTCGCATTCGCGCTGTGGGGAGCGGCCACCTCGATCGCAGGCTTCGTGCGCAGGAGGGCAGGATGACCTCGCGCCGGATATTCAAGTGGTGCCTGGTTGGCGCCGCCCTCATCATCGGTGGCGTGGCGCTGTACTTCCTCGCGCTGTACCTCGCCGCCTCGACGGCGCTCGGCGCCACCGCGCGCGCAATGTGGATCGCGTACTGCGCGCAGCTCGTCTTGTTGGCCGCCGTGCTGCTCTACGCCGCGGCACACCCGCGCCGCATCTCGCGGCAGGTCGTCGGGGTGCTCGCGCTCATGCCGACGCTGAGCACGGTGATGCTGTTCTGGTTTGCCGCCAGCCGCGCGGGCGGCCTCCTGCTCGGCGTAGCCGCCGCGCTGATGCTGGTCGCGGCCCTCACCTGGCCGATCGGCGCCGCGGACGACGAAGCGCCGATCGCCAGCCAGGCGCTCAGGTTCCCGGGAGGCCCTCGAGCACCGTGACGAAGAAAGTGCCCTTCCCGGCGCGCAGCGCCTTCGCGGCTGTGTACTCGGGGGAATGCCAGAAGGCGAGGGCCGCCTCTTTCGACGGGAACTTCGAGACCACGATGCTGCGATTCTCCACCGCGCCCTCGAGCACCTCGACCCGGGCGCCGGGCGTCAGGCTCACATGACGGCCGCCGAACTTCGCGTAGATCGGCGGCAGTGCGGCGTTGTAGGCCTTGAAGCCCTCGGGATCGGTCACGGTACCCTGGACCAGCAAGTAGGCGGGGCGGGGCGCGTTCGCATCTGACATTCGGTGCCTCCTCGAAAGCGCCCATGCTAGCGCCCACCGCTTGCAGGCGGACACCGTATTGATGCCTACGGACGGCTACAATACGCAACCCTTTGGCGGGCCTGTAGCACAGCGGTTAGTGCAGGGGACTCATAATCCCTTGGTCCCTGGTTCGAATCCAGGCAGGCCCAGAACCTCCAGCGGAAATGGCGCATGACACACTTGCGAACCCGGGACTTCGGCATCGGCCTCGTTGCGGCGATGGCTCTCACGGCCTGCGCCTATCGCGGCGAACCGGCGGAAAGCCCACCGCCCGGCAGCGCGGTCGCAGCCGCGGCCGATTCCTCACAAGGCGCGAGGACCTACGCCGCGGAGTGCGCGGGCTGCCACGGCGCCACGGCGCAGGGCACCTTGAACGGGCAGGTGCCGGCGCTCGCGGGCCAGCACCGCAGCGTGCTCATGAAGCAGCTGCGGGACTATCGCGAAGGCGAGCGTTGGGACGCGCGCATGGAAGGCCTGATGCAGGAACACCGCTTCGCGACCGACGCACAGCTCGACGGCGTTGCGGCCTTCCTCGCCGGCATGAACATGGCGCCCGCGGGTGGCGGGCCGGGCGGGGAAACCGCCATCCGCGCGCGCGGCGAGCGGGTCTTCGCGAACTCCTGCGCAACCTGCCACGGCGCGCGTGCGCAAGGCAGCGAACCGCGGATAGTGCCGCGCCTCGCCGGACAGCAGTACATGTACCTGCGCCGCCAGCTTCATGACGCAGTCGATGGCCGGCGGCCGAACTTCCCGCGCGACCATATTGCGCGGCTCGCGACGCTCGACGCCGACGACATCGACGGGCTTGCCGAATACCTCTCCGAACTGAGCCCCTGAAGTGGCTCAGTCGCGGTCGAGCGGGCTTTGGACGCCGCGCCCGCCGCGGTTCAGGACGTGCGTGTAGATCATCGTCGTCTTGACGTCGCTGTGGCCCAGGAGCTCCTGCACGGTGCGGATGTCGTAGCCGGACTCGAGCAGGTGCGTCGCGAAGCAATGGCGGAACGTGTGGCAACTCGCGGGCTTCATGATCCGCGCCCGGCGCACCGCGCACCGCACGCTGCGCTGGATCACGCTCGCATGAAGGTGGTGGCGAACCCGCTGCCCGGTGTACGGATCGACGCATGTGCCGGCGGAGGGGAAAGCGAACTGCCAGGGCCAGCTGGTTGATGCCCCGGGGTACTTGCGTTCAAGGGCGTCCGGCAGCGACACGCCCGGCCGGGCCAGCTGCCGTTCATTGTCGAACCATGCTCGAAGCTTCGAGAAATGGCCCGCGATCGGCGAGCGCAGCGCCTCCGGCAGGGTTGTCACCCGGTCCTTGCGGCCCTTGCCGTCGCGCACCACCAGCTCGCGCCGCGCGAGGTCGATATCCTTCACGCGCAGCGCGAGCGCCTCGTTGAGCCGCAAGCCGCTGCCGTACAACAGGATCGCGACCAGCCATGGCACATCGCGCAACTCGGCGAGCACCCGCCGGGTTTCGTCGCGGGACAGTACCACCGGCAAGTGACGCGGGCGCGTGGCGCGCGTGACATTCCCGAGCCATGGCAGATCCTGCAGCAGCACCTTGCGGTAGAGGAACAACATGGCCGCCAGCGCCTGATTCTGGGTGGAGGGCGCGACGCGGCCCCTTACGGCGAGTTGTGTCAGAAAACGCTCCACGTCGACGGCGCCCCGCTCGCGGGGGTGACGCCCGGGGTCCGCCCGGATGAAGCGGCGAATCCAGAACAGGTATGCCTTCTCCGTGCGCAGGCTCATCCGGCGAGTCCGCATGACCTCGCGGGTGGTGGCGAGCAGGCCGGGGCGGGGAGTAGCATCCATGCGGGCAGCGGGCGGAAGATTAGACTGCAGCGTTAGACACGAAGGTCAAATAGAACAGGAGGTTGCCGCAGGCGCCAGATGATTTGTACTAGCTACGACTTGATCTGACATTATCATGACGCATGAAGATGCGAAGGAGAAGTCAGATGACGAGCGAGCAGAAGATCATCAAGAACAAGGTCGGTTTGCTGAAGCTGGCGCAGACGCTGGGCAGTGTGTCCGAAGCGTGCAAGGTGATGGGTTTCAGTCGCGATAGTTTCTACCGCTTCAAGGAGCTTCACGAACAGGGCGGCGAAGGCGCGCTGGTTGAGCTGTCGCGGAAGAAGCCGAATCTGCGCAACCGGGTTGATCCGGCGATCGAAGCCGCGGTGGTGGCTTTCGCCCTCGAACAACCGGCTTACGGGCAGGTGCGTGTCTCGAACGAGCTGCGTAAGCGGGGCCGCAGCGTGTCGCCTGCGGGGGTTCGAACGATCTGGTTGCGCAACGATCTGGAGAAGTTCGACAAGCGCCTGAAGGCGTTGTCGGCGAAAGTGGCGCAGGATGGCTTGATCCTCACGGAAGACCAGGTCCGAGCGCTGGAGAAGGCTCAGGAGGAGAAGGCCGCGCACGGGGAGATCGAGACCGAGCATCCTGGGTATCTGGGCGCGCAGGACACGTACTACGTCGGCACGCTGAAGGGCGTGGGCCGCATTTACCAGCAGACCTTCATCGATACTTACAGCAAGGTGGCGATGGTGAAGCTGTATGACCGCAAGCACGCCATCACGGCGGCCGACATGCTCAACGATCGGGTGCTGCCGTTCTTCGAGGAGCAAGACGTGCCGTTGCTGCGCATCCTGACGGATCGGGGGAGCGAGTTCTGCGGCAATCGGGAGTCGCACGAGTACGTGCTGTACCTGGACCTGGAGAACATCGAGCACTCGCGCACCAAGGTGAAGAGTCCGCAGACCAACGGGATCTGCGAGCGCTTCCACCTGACGATGAAGAACGAGTTCTACGCCAGCGCGTTCCGCCGCAAGCTCTACCGCTCGATCGAAGAGCTGCAGGTGGATGTCGATGCGTGGATCGCGAGTTACAATAGCGAGCGCACGCACTCGGGCAAGTACTGCTACGGCAAGACACCGATGCAGACCTTCCTCGATAGCAAGAAACTCTCGGACGAAAAGCAGCTGGATCGGACAGCCCTAGCAGTCAACGAGAATCGAGTCGCCGCCTGAGCGGCACGTCCGTCAGATCGAGTCGTAGTTAGGACACATGAGCCGCTTGTTTGCATTGAAC
>WBZQ01000177.1_pt2 | contig 56928 bp, 50 predicted proteins | sample 5204251 | NCBI WGS metagenome assembly WBZQ01 (sample SAMN12412402, study PRJNA552823) | activated sludge metagenome | isolation source: activated sludge from nitrification reactor of wastewater treatment plant... | place: USA: Virginia | collected 2017-09
TCTTGTGTCATGGCTCTCTCGTGAATCGTGAAAAGGTACGGCGCGAGGAGGCCCCTTCGGCTCTCCTCGCGCCTGACACCGGATCAAATCGTCATTCGTTATGCAATCGCGTCGACAATCGCATTCAGTGTTGCGCTTGGCCGCATGGCCTTAGCAGCTTTCGCGTCATTCGGGTGATAGTACCCACCGACATCTTGTGGCTTGCCCTGCGCCGCCAGCAATTCGCCGTCAATCTTCTTTTCGTTGTCGGCGAGATCCTTGGCGATCTTGGTGAACTTGTCGGCAATCTTCTTATCCGCAGTTTGCGCGGCCAGCGCTTGCGCCCAGTAGAGCGCGAGGTAGAAGTGGCTGCCGCGGTTGTCGATCTCACCGACCTTGCGCGCGGGAGACTTATTGCTCTCCAGGAACTTCGCGTTGGCCTGATCCAGCGTGTCCGCCAGAATCTTGGCTACGGGGTTGTTCCCCACCTTCGCCAGATGTTCGAGCGACGCGGCCAGCGCGAGGAACTCGCCGAGCGAATCCCACCGCAAATAGCCTTCTTCCTCAAATTGCTGCACATGCTTCGGCGCCGACCCGCCCGCGCCCGTCTCAAACAAGCCGCCGCCGTTCAGCAACGGAACAATCGAGAGCATCTTGGCGCTGGTGCCGATTTCCAGGATCGGGAAGAGGTCCGTGAGATAGTCGCGCAGCACGTTGCCGGTGACGGAAATCGTGTCCTTGCCTTCCTTCATCCGTTCGATGGAGTAGCGGCAGGCTTCCGCCGGCGACATGATCTTGATCTCCAGCCCGTTCGTGTCGTGCTTCGGCAGATAGGCGTTCACCTTCTTGATCAATTCCGCGTCATGCGCACGGGTCTTGTCCAGCCAGAACACGGCCGGCGCGCCGGTCGCGCGAGCGCGTGACACAGCCAGCTTGACCCAGTCCTGGATCGGAGCATCCTTCACCTGGCAGGCCCGCCAGATATCGCCCGTTTCCACCTGATGCTGGTGCAGAACCGTGCCGTTTGCATCGACGATGCGGATGGTGCCGTTGCCCGGTGCCTTGAACGTCTTGTCGTGCGAGCCGTACTCTTCCGCCGCCTGCGCCATCAGCCCGACGTTCGGGATCGTGCCCATCGTGCGGGGATCGAACTGGCCCTTCTGCTTACAGAACTCGACCACTTCGTGATAGACCGGCGCGTAGCTGGCATCGGGAATCACGCACTTCACATCGGCTGCTTTGCCGTCCGGGCCCCACATCTTGCCGCCGTCGCGGATGACGGGAGGCATGGAAGCATCGATGATGATATCGCTCGGCACATGCAGATTGGTGATACCCTTGTCGCTGTTCACCATCGCCATGGGCGGGCGCTTCTGATAGACCGCCTGAATATCGGCTTCGATCGCCTTGCCCTGATCATCCGGTAAGGACTTGATCTTCGCGTACACGTCGCCGAGACCGTTGTCCGGATCGATGCCGAGCTTCTTGAACGTCTCCGCGTGCTTCTCGAACACGTCCTTGTAGTACACGGTCACGCCATGGCCGAAGATCTTCGGATCGGAGACCTTCATCATGGTCGCCTTCATGTGGAGCGACCAGAGGACACCCTGTTTTTTGGCCTCTTCGATCTGCTGCTCCAGGAACGTGCGCAGCGCCTTGACGCTCATAAACGTGGCGTCGAGCACTTCACCCGCCTGCAAAGCGACCTTCTCCTTCAACACGGTGGTCTTCCCGTCAGCACCGACGAACTCGATCTTCGCTGTCGTCGCAGCGGGAATCGTTATTGATTTCTCATTCGAACGGAAATCCCCGCCTTTCATATGAGAGACATGGGTCTTGGAATCCGAACTCCAGGGAGACATCTTATGCGGGTGCTTCCTGGCATAGGCCTTGACGGACAGCGGAGCGCGGCGGTCGGAGTTGCCTTCGCGAAGCACCGGGTTGACCGCACTGCCTTTGACTTTGTCGTAACGAGTCTTGATGTCCTTCTCTTTGTCGTCCTTCGGATTCTCCGGATAGTCAGGAAGCTTGTAGCCCTGACTCTGCAATTCCTTGATGGTCGCCACGAGCTGCGGGATGGAGGCGCTGATGTTCGGCAGCTTAATAATGTTGGCTTCCGGTGTCTTCGCCATCTCGCCCAATTCGGCGAGGGCATCGTGCTGCTTTTGCTCAGCAGTCAGGTATTCCGGAAATACCGCGATGACGCGGCCCGCGAGCGAGATATCGCGCAACTCCACGGTCACACCAGCTGCCTTGGTGAAGGCATTGATGATGGGCAGGAACGAATAGGTCGCCAGCATCGGCGCTTCGTCTGTCTTCGTATAAATAATCTTGTCTGCTTTTGCCATTGTAGCTCTCCCCCTTGCTGTATTGGTTAGTTCAAAGCGTTCAACGCTGATCCGGCCTTGAACCAGGTGATTTGCTGCGCGGTCATGCTGTGATTCGTTTGAATCTTCACGTCACCGCCAGTCTTGTGAACGAGCACCGTCACGGGCTTGCCCGGAGCGAGATTGGCCAGATCCACAACACTGATCCGATCGTTCTGTTCGATCTTCTCATAGTCCTTGGGATCGGCGAAGGTCAACGGGAGTATGCCCTGCTTCTTGAGGTTCGTCTCATGGATGCGGGCAAAACTTTTGGTGATCACCGCGCGCACGTTTAGGAAGCGTGGGGACATCGCGGCGTGCTCGCGGCTACTGCCCTCGCCGTAGTTCTCGTCTCCCACGACAATGGACCCGATTCCTTTGGCCTTGTAGGCCCGCGCAATCTGAGCCATCGTAAGATTGGATTCACCGGTCAGGACGTTGGTCCCCTTGCCCGGCTCAGACGAGAAGCTATTGTTAGCACCGAGGAACATATTGTCGCTGATCTTGTCCAAGTGACCACGGAACTTGAGCCAAGGCCCGGCTGGGGAAATATGGTCGGTCGTGGTTTTGCCCTTGGTCTTGATCAAAAGCGGAAGCTTCTCAAAGTCTTTCCCGTCCCATTTCGGAAAGGGTTGCAGCAACTGCAGTCGCTCGCTGGTTGGTGGAATGTCGACCGTCAGGTTCGAACCATCTTCGGCCGGCGCCACGAAGCCCTCTTCGCCTTTGGCAAATCCCCTGGCCGGCAATTCCTCTCCAATGGGTGGCTGAAGCTTAAACTCTTTCCCGTCTGCCCCCTTGACCGTCTGGTTGACTGGGTCAAAGCCGAGGTCACCCGTGATGGCATAGGCAGTCACAACTTCTGGGCTGGCAAGGAAGGACAGCGTCTCGCTGATACCGTCATTGCGTCCTGGGAAATTGCGATTGAAGGAGCTCACGATGGAGTCCGCACGCCCTTTTACTCCATCGGCCCGCTTCCACTGCCCGATGCATGGGCCGCAGGAGTTTGACAACACGGTTCCGCCGAGCTTTTCAAACGTATCCAAGAAACCATCTCGCTTCATCGTGTGATAAATACGCTCCGACCCAGGAGAAACCAGGAACGACGCCTTCGCCTTCAGGCCCGCCTTCAGCGCCTGCTGCGCCACGTGGGCGGAACGGCTAATGTCCTCATACGAGGAGTTCGTACAGCTGCCGATCAACGCCGCCTTCAGTTCGACCGGATACCCCTTTTCTTGGGCCTCAGCCTTCAATTTGGAAATCGGCCGAGCCAGATCCGGCGTATGCGGACCAACGACGTGCGGCTCCAGCTTCGACAGGTCGATCTCGACGATTTGATCGTAGTACTTCTCCGGCGATTGCGTGACTTCTGGATCAGCCACCAGCAATTCTTTGTGCGACTGAGCAAAGCTCGCCAAATCGGCCCGATCAGTGATCTTCATGTAGGCCACCATCTTCTCATCGAACGGGAAGACAGAGGTCGTGGCGCCCAACTCGGCGCCCATGTTGCAAATGGTCCCCTTACCGGTGGCGCTGATGGTTTCAGCACCCGGACCGAAGTACTCAACGATCTTGTTCGTACCGCCCTTCACAGTGAGCAGACCACACAAATAGAGAATCACATCCTTCGGCGAAGCCCAGCCGTTCAATTTGCCCGTCAGCCGAACACCGATCAGTTTGGGATGCAGGACTTCCCACGGGAGGCCTGCCATAACTTCTCCGGCATCCGCACCACCAACGCCGATCGCCAACCCACCCAAACCACCGCCGTTCGGGGTATGCGAGTCAGTTCCGATGATCAAACAACCGGGAAAGGCATAATTTTCCAACACAACTTGATGGATGATACCGGCGCCGGGCTTCCAGAAGCCAATACCGTACTTTTTCGCGGCAGAGGCCAGGAAGTTATAGACTTCCTTGTTCTCATCGAGCGCGCGAAGTAGGTCCTTCTGAGACCCCATCTCGGCACGGATCAAGTGGTCACAGTGGATCGTGCTAGGCACCGCGGCCTTCTTCTTGTTTGCTTGCATGAATTGCAGCACGGCCATCTGTGCCGTAGCATCCTGCATAGCCACGCGATCAGGGCGGAGAGCCAACATGGCCTTGCCCCGCTCCCAGTTCTGACTATCAACATTGTCTGCATGTGAAACGAGAATTTTCTCGGCGAGCGTCAAGCCCCGGCCGAACTTCTTCCTGGCCTTGGCAAAGACATCCGGCATCTTGGCATAGAGTGCTTTGGCGAGATCCATGGACATAGTGGGTTCTCCGTCTGTTATTACGATCTATAGGTTGCGCAACCCGTCTTTCGTGAGGTCATCAGTTCCAGGTGGAACCGCCTCACAAAAGCCGGATCACGTTTTATGCTACTTGAGTGGCGGTACTTCGCGACGCTTGGGCGCCGCATAGTTCACCAGGTAATCGAACAAGCGAATTAAGCGGCTATCCTGGCGCTTCTGATCGACCCAGTGGCCAATCAGGCCAATCGTTCGGGACAGGATGAAGAAGCCGTTCAAACTATCGACCGGGAACCCGATGTCGACCAATACCGCCGCCATCGTTCCATCGACATTCAAAATCAGATTGTCTTTTTTGACCGCCGTAACCTTCTCGACCTCCAATGCGAAGTCGAGACACGGGGTCTTGATGTTCAGACTCTTGACGTATCCAACGAGCTCTTTGACCCGCTTATCCGGATTCCGTAGACTTTTCACACGGTGGCCGATACCCGGCACCGGACCGTGATTTTTCTTCATGTAAGCCAAAAATTCGTCCACCGCCATTTTGTTATCGACGGCGTACTTAAAGAATCGACCCGCATCCGTGACGGCCCCGCCAAACCGAGGTCCAATCATGATCATACCGGCTGCCACCGACTGCGATAGACCGATGCCAGCACAGGCTGCAAGGATGGTTGCATAGGCGCCACTCACGCAGGGTCCGTGATCGGCGGAGAGCATCATAATGCGCTTGATGATTTCGGCTTCTTGCTTGGAAATGAGTCGTTTGTCCCAGAGCAGACCGATGACATGTGGAATCTCATAGCCTTTATTGATGAGCTCCGAAGCCGGGTATCCATCGTAACAGGGCTCATCGCCCCGGTCGTCGCTGATCGTGGTGCGGATCAGCGGTGCCACCATGACCTCATCGGCTTTCATCGCTTCTTCAATCGACTTTGGCAACTTTGGCAGGGTCGCCGGCTCTACCACCGGCTTTACCTGACCGGACTTGAGAAGCTCTTCGTATGTTTCCTTGATGGCAGGACCCAAGGCACCGAAGGTCGGCGGAACAAGCGCTCCCGCCTTCTTGAGGGCATCTGACTTCGAACGGGCTGATCCCTCGCCCTTCATGCCTTCCTTCGCGCCGGCATGGCCGAACTTCATGCCCTTCGGCAAGCTTTCCTGACAGAAGCCGGACACCACACCGATCAGCTTAATCCGACGCTTTTTCGCGCCGTACCATTCCGCCGCGCGCTCTTCAAGATCACCACCCATCTCCCCAACGATGACGACCGCCTTGGTCTGCGGATCGTTCTCGAACATTTCCAGGTAGCTGACATAGTCAGTTCCAGGATAGGCATCACCACCAATACCAATCGCCGTTGTGATGCCGTCGGCGAACTGAGAGCAGATCCAGATGATCTCATTGGAGAGACCGCCTGACTTCGTGATGACCCCAAACGAACCTTCGCGATACAGCTTGGAGAGAACGAGGTTGTCGAAGGCGCCGCCAATCACACCCAACCGACAGGCACCGGCCGAAATGATGCCGATAGAGGATGGCCCGTTAAACACCTTGCCAAGTTTGCGGGCATGGGCGCCCAACAATTTGGCATCTTTTTCAGGCACGCCCTCAGTGATCATGGAGACCACCTTAATATGGGCATCGTCCAAGGCCTCCATCCCGCCCTTCATGGCGCGATCGGCACCAATATAGACGAGACTGGTATTGAGGCTGGGATGATGTTTGGTCGCTTCGGCAATGCTCTTGTAGACGGGAATGGCGATCAATCCGCTGCCGTAGGGGATTTCGTTCGTCTTGCCGGCGTCCGGCGGGTAGACAAAAGCTTCTACATTCAATGGCCGCTTGATCAGATAGCAAAATTCCGCCATCCGCCGCGCTGCGTTGACACCTGCCTGACCACCCTGAATCACTACGCGGGTGTCCTTGTTTGCCAGAATACTCATCGGGGTCTCCCTCTTAAAAAGCCGTGAAGAGTGACGGGTGACAAGTGACGAGAAGGAGCCGTTGCCCCAGCAGTCCTGTCACGCGTGACGCGCCACTCGGTACGCATCATTTCGTTTGGAGCGCCTTATCGACAATGTCGGTCAGCGGCGTGTTCCGATCGAAGACATTGATATCGAAGCCTTCTTCCTTCAGAGCCCGCATCGCGTCGAGACCTTCCCTTTCGCGCGGCCCTCCACGGCGGACCCAAATCTTCACGCCCTTCAACTTGCCATCCGCTTTCGCCTTACGGAATCCGTTGATGATGCCGCCAAAAGTCTTTTTGACGTCGGTGAAATTTGCGATCGCACCGCCGACGATGATGTTCTTAATGCCAGGCAACGAGCAGACCTTTTCAGTCAGTACCTCGACTGCCCAGTCAGGAGGATCCCCGGAATATTCTGCGTAATTGGCCAGTTTTCCGCCGCGCGCTACCACCGCGTCCGAGTAGTACACGCTCGCCCCGCCTCCTGCAGGCAGCATCGCCGTATCGCCACCTGGGATTTCGATGAATTTGACGGAGCCCTTGATCTTGCTATCCACCGCCATGACTTCGACTTCGTCCTTGGAATAGGCTCGCCCAAATTCCGCAGCAAAGGCAAAATTCCAGTCTGGGTGGCGGAACTTGGCATCGCCATCGAGCAGGGTGACGGCATCGAGTGCGACCAATTGCCCATCGCTTTCCCGAGTGACGACCGGATTTACTTCGAGATACTGAGCGTCCTCGCTGTCGAAGCAGGTGAACATTTTGCCCGCGAACTCCGCCATCTTCTTGGCCAGAGCCCCGGTGAATCCAGCTTCCTTGGCCAACTTTTCCAATCCCTCGGCCGTCGGTTGCTGCCCTACTTCCAGGCAGAGGCGCTTGACGCGCTCCCAATTCGACTCCACCTCAATGCCACCGCAGTTGGCGACGAGGATTTCGCTGCCTTCCCGAGTCGACTTCACGGCACAATAGTATTCTTCCTTGTGCGGCACCATTTCAGACACGATGACTTGCGACACCGTGATGCTTCCCACCTGGCGACCAATCATTTCCTTCGTCGCAGCAATGGCACCGTTCAGATCCAAGCCGACCTTCACCAAACCCAGCTTGAATCGCGAACCCAATGCTTCATGCGCCTTGGCGACCAACTTCGATGTCTTCATCCAGTCATTGGCCTGGCCAAGTTTGGTTAATTCATCAGCAGAGGTCACCACCACGTAATTTGGAACGTGAATTCCCCACTTCTTCATCAGCCCCATGCCTGGGCCTTCGAGCACTTTCGCCATGGTTGAGGACTCCTTGTATGTGAACGGGCAGAGAAAAGGATGGACAGAGTACCGAATTCCGCCGATGAGCTCAATCCGCCAAAGGGCCTACAATCTGAGCTCAGAAGTCCTACCACAATCGGCACTGAAGATTCATCACTATAAATTATTGATAAATTTACAGTGTCACTGAGTGACGTTCACGGAAGCACCCCAGGCATCTATACGCGACCTCGCCTTCTCAACGGTTGGCACAGGGGGCAATAGAACGAACTTCGCTCGCCAATCGAACGTGCAATGCTGGCACCACAACCATTCGGACAGCGCTCACCGGTCTTCCCGTAGACTAAATGTTTTTGTTTGTACTTCCCCTCCGTTCCATCCGGGGCAAAATAGTCACGCACACTGGAGCCGCCCATCAGAATGGCTTCGTGCAACACCTCCCTCATTGTTTCGTAGAGACGTGTGACGGCACCGCTGCCTACCCGGTCCGCTGGCTGTTCGGGGTGGAGGCCAGCACGGAACAGAATCTCGTTGGCATAAATATTCCCGATCCCCGCGATTGCCTGCTGGTGCATTAACAGCGTTTTGAGTCTCCGTCGAGTGGATCCAAGCACCTCTACAAATTGGGCCTGACTGATTGTAAGGGGATCGTGCCCGAAGCGACGCGCCGTATATTGATCCAATCCTGTTTGGTCCAGGAAAGACAGGCGCCCGAATCGGCGAGGGTTCCAATAGCGAATTTCCGGTTCATCCGCCCCCTCCAGTCGCAGGATACAATGCGTATGCTGAGGATGCTTGGTCTGAGCCCCCTGGAACAACAGCAGTCCGGTCATGCCCAACTCTGCCGCAAGGAATCTGGTCTGCCTCACGCCGGCAAACATGAGAACCACACTTTTTCCGCGTCGCTCCACGCCAGCAATCTTCGTCCCGCGATACCATTCCAGGGACGAGAGGCCTTCCCGCACAATATCTCCACGCCCGATCCAACAATCGCGCACCCTCGTGCCCATGACGCGGGCGCGGAGTAGACGAGCAGCGACTTCCGCCTCCGGCAGTTCAGGCATCACACACCTTTCTCAGGCACCACGTTTACATATGCTGATCGGTCAGAATTACGCCACGCGGCTGACACAAAATGCAACCCGTGGGCGGTGTTCTGACCAACCTGACGCGTGAACATCTATGGAAATCGAATTCGAAGGGACAGGAGGGAAACAGTTAATGCAAGCCGGGTAACTGCGAGGTACTACTCCGTTTTCGCCGAAGGCGGGACGAGTCGGTCCCGTCGGCGGCGCTTCACCACATCAATCACCTCCTGGAGACGAGGCAACGGCATTCCACCAGGCCGCCTGGTTAATACGAGTTTGACCGCATCGGGATACTCCATCTCGTCCACACAACATAGATAGGCAATCACGACGGAGACTGACCGTCCCATCCCTACTCGACAACACACCATCAACCGCTGCGCAGGAAGGTTCGCCTCAATCCATTCTACGGCCTGATAGAGCGCCGCGGCCGTGGGCTCACCAAATTCCCTCAGGGGGATTTTGGCGTACAGGATCCGAGCAGGCACTGTTACATTCTGCTCTTCAGCCACCATGAGCACGGCACCCACCTGCGGCGGCGGGTTTCGGGCATCATCGGCATTCCCAACGAGCAGACGCTTATTGATGAGGTGCATGGTGTGGCTAGTATAGAGGGCCGCGGCTGGGGGTCAAGGAATTCCAGTGATTCCCTGGCCTACGGTTGAACATCTTTTCATACGCTGGGTATACTCCACTCGTCTATTAGAGGGAGAACCAATGCCTCGAATTTCACTGGAGCAAGTTGAAAAACGACTATCAAGCGTACATTGCGCCATCTGTAAGGCCAGCAGTTTTGGCATTGATCGACGAACTTTACAACCAGACGGCGAATGTCGCGGGGTATGCTTAAAATGCCGGTACAATTTCCCGGTCTATACGGATATGGAGTTTTACCTCCGAACACAACCAGACATCCCCTATCGACTCAAGGAGATCTCCTGCCCAACCTGTCAGCATCGCGGCGTAACGCTCGACTTTCGCATTACCATGTCCGTTCGTGAGGCCGTCTATTTTGTGACCTGCGCTGGGTGTCAGACTGAGTTTGCGGAGCGATCATCCCTAGAAGCATTTGAGTAGGCATTCCCTCGCTATCTTGGTGTATACTAAATTTGCTATGACTGACACATCAAATCCACAAAAGCCAAGCAAAGAGCCTTCTGCTCCGGAACCGACACCCAAGCCCCGCAAGGAAATACCCCTTATTTCGGTGCCCAACGATCGCGATATGATCGCGGCGGAGATGGCAGAGATGTTTGATGAGGATCGGGTCTCCCATCAGCACGGCTCCTCTGAACCGGAGGCGGACTAGCCCTCAGACGGACGGATAACTTCCGCCGTACCTTGGGGGAGGATTCGCCCAACTGGGGAGAGTCGGCCGTTTCGTTCCTTTCGAACAATCTCACTGATTTTGACAATTGCCCCTCGGTGAAACTCTTCAAACGAGGCATTCGAAGGCGAGCGATCCTTATCCTGACGGCCGACTTCTGATCTGCCTACCGCATCACACAACCACACCCTCTTTTCTCCCTTCATCGCCCGCAATTCACTCACGACCCGGTGGTACGACGGATTCCTTGGAACCAGGGTCTTTCCGTCCTTCCGGAAGACGGTATAGGAGAACTTGAGAGCATCTTTGATAAACCCCACCGCCTCATCAATCCGCTCGATCCACGCGGGTCGTTTCCAATTCCGTTCCTCATGACACCAGTCATCCGGTTTCACCAATGCCGGACAACCCTCATCGTGCAAACAGGGGCTGTATACGGAACATTCGTGGTTTGCGAGTAGAGCGTTTCGCACTTCATGTAACTCACGCGAGGTCCCACGAAGGGCGGGTTCGATCAGCATCAAGCTGCCATCCTGGGCCAACAGACTCACAAGCTTAGCTACCAACGCCGTCCTTTTCCCGACGGCATCAGGACTCCCTCGATGGAGCTCGGATAGCACATTCTGAACAACAATGAGGTGATAACCATCCACAGACCCTGCTTGTGCTTCCAGGGGCACCGCCCGCTCCAGGTTACATTCAATGGTCTTGAAGGGTAGTGGGCGGCACTCTGGCACCTCCGCCAGATAGCTCTGCCAAAGTTCACGGCATACTCCCAGGACAGCCGGTGATCGGTCCATCACTGTCAGGCGAAGCGCTTCAGGCGGTGGGGTAGAGGTCGTATACGCCCAATCGAGGAGGGCAAGCGCGCCGGTTCCAGGCCCCCCGCCCACATCCAGAACCCGAAACTCTTCTCCTTTGTGTGTTGCCAGGAGCGGCTGCAGTTCTGCCAGGAGCATCTGAACTTTTGCGAGATTCACCGGCACATAGTAGGCGAGATAGGCCCGCCTGAGAGTCAAATTTTCCAAATAGTTCGTTCCCAGGCCTGAATGATCCCGGGTAAATATTTCCGACAGCCGGAGGACTCCGCGCGTGAGGTCGGCCAATGTCTCCTGCCGCAGCTGGGACACATCGACTTGTGCGGCAACCGTCAACACTTTTGAGATCCGCGAAGAGAACTCGTACATTACGCTCAATCCCTTTTATTGACCCTAAAATCAGAGCTGCGGTATCCTAATTGAGGAGAGGAGTACTTCACATGACCGATCATATTTTGCATGCGTACCGAGAGGTGGAAATGGCCATGGAGCGATACACCATGGTGCTAGATGAACATGTTGCTGCGCTTCAAACGACCGAACCAGTAGATCTCGAACGCCTGGAACGGATGACCCATGGAGCCAAGGCGATGCGCGATAGCAGCCTCATTTATCTCTCATACGCAAAGTACATCGCCTGCGGGATGCCGGAAAGCCCGGATCTCGTTGAGGACGATTTGCAAGGCTAACGCAGGCCATGCATGACAAATGGAGAGGGCCCGTTCGGTGATGCCGAACGGGCCCTCTTAGCTTCTCAGTGCGACGCTATAGCCTAAATGCTTCGCATAAAGTGCCCCATGGCCTCATGGTCAGCAGTTGATGCACCCATGACTTGGGAAATGGCCACGTTCGTCGATTTTTTACCGGTCAATCCGGATTCAACTTCATCAACGATTAATTCCACTGGCATTGATTGTCCACCGTAAACCCGCGGACCACCAATGATCTTGGCATTAGAGAACCCATAGATGGCAGTGGCGACTTCTTTGGCCAACCACCCGACGTAGTTGAACTCCGGCACAACGATCAACTTAGCCTTGCCGCACAACTGGCGAAGCTCCTGGGTCGGGAACGGACGCAGGGAACGGACCTTGATCAGACCAACCTTGATCCCCTTCTCCGTGCACAACCGCACTGCTTCACGGGACTGTGCCGCAGCACTTCCTGAAGCAACGATGATGACTTCCGCCCCATCAACATTTTCAGCGGTCAGCAAACCACCCAGGTATTGATTGATGTATTTTCTCGACCGTTCAACCGCCGCCCACACTTCCTGCTGCCACACTGCATGAATATTGTAGGCCATAAAATTCGACTTCTGAACCGGGGCGTCGCGTGAAAGCCGAGCGGGAGGATTCTCAGCATCAAGCACAGGAACGGCTCCCCGCCAAGGTTCACGCGGCGGAAGCTTCATACTGCGGTCCTGCATCCGCACATAGCCGCGAGCATGGGTCACAAAGAATCCATCGCAGCAGACTCCGACGGGCAGAGTGACGTCGTTCTTTTCGCTGATCGTGAAACCAGCCAGCGTGAAGTCGAACATGTCCTGTTGATTCTCGGCATGGAAGACGATCATGCCGCAATTCAGAAGATAGGAGACCTCAATATTATCAGGCTGAATGGCCAGCGGGGCATTCACGACTCGGCAGGTAAACATCGCCACCACGGGGAGCCGATGTCCGGGCCAAGAAGCAATTCCTTCCAATCCTCGCAGGGTTCCTGGACCGGCAGTGGCGGTATAACAGCGAACACCGGCTCGGGAGCCTCCGGCAATTGCCGCCATGACACCCACTTCTTCTTCACCGCGGTAGTATTCTTTGACATACCCTTCCCCATACAGCACACCGACTAACTGCATGGTTTCGCTCTGCGGCGTGATCGGGTATGCAATGGCAAGATCCACGTTTGACCGACGAATAGCTTCCTTAGCGGCTTCGCTCCCGGTGATGAATTCCTTGGTCCGAGGAGCTTCCAAGAACAGATATTCAGGGGTGACGACCTTTTGTTGCTTTGCGGCCGCGTGAGGGTCTTGCTTCACTTGTACTTTAGGGGCCGACGCACTCGTGGCAGGATCAGCCTGAGTGCCGGTTTTTTGCTTCGGGTCCAATGCTTCGCTCATGGTTGCACCTCTTACCTGTATCGCCGTGACCTACAATTAGCCTTCGCGTTTCATCTGATCAGCAGAGTGACCAAAAACCGCAGCACTGCCCATACCGCCGGCTGAAGGCATGAAAGTCATAGGATTAGTATGCGTTTTACCGCTGTGGACTTTCGACTGAGTGCCTGTGAATCGGACGTTTTCACCGTTGTCCGGCAACTTGATGCCCAATTCCTCACGGACCTTTTTGAATATTTGCGCAGTCTTCTTCAGCTTCAACGTATCCGAATCTCGGATCGTCAGCATCGCGTCCTCATGACCTTGCTCGGCACAAATAGCCATAGTACAGCAGTTGGTCCCCGCACGGATCATTTTGAGGGTAAGGTTAGCATAGTGGCAGTGCACGCCAATGAAGATGCAGGCTTCAATCTTGTTACCCCAGATCGTGAGATTGGGGTGATTCGGATTGATGACTTCCTCTGGATCAATTTTCGGATACTTTGGACGATAGTCAGGCATGGGAATGATCATCACGTCGGGAATCTGCGCAGCAATTTCCAATACGGCCTGCGCCTTCTCGACGGCATGATTGTTCCACGCCCACAGGACGAGAGGTCCCGGGAAAATCGTAGCATTCGGGCTCGTCAACATTTTACGAGCCATCTCTTCGATTACGACGTCTTCATTCGGCTCAAGAAGTCCGTAATAGAGGCCTTGCCCGGGATCAGGCAGCGACACCCCTAACTGAGCCGCTGACGGCGGATGGAACCCTGCCGGTCCCGGCACGATAATCCGTTCTCTCGCATCTTGTGTCGTTCCCACGCCCGTTCCCCTTTCGTGCAATTACCCAACTACAGGGCTGACCAAGGTCGCTGTCGTACTCTTTTCCCCATAGGTAATATTGTCAGTCAATGCCGCCATCGGCAGCTGGTCGATCATAATCATTTTAATGGCATTATTTTTTGCCATATTGTCACAGACCCACACGCACTGCGCACATCCCTTGCACCGGTCAACAGCCACATAGGCAGACCCGTACTTGAAGCCTTTGTCCTTCCCCATTTCATCGCTGTATAAAATGGTATTGGCTTCTGGACAGTATTGCGTGCACAGCTTGCAACTTTTCGCGGCACAGATTTCAACATTAATATCGGCTACGAGATACATGGACGCTCCTTCCGCATTACCTATTTCGCGGCGGCCGCTGCCACCGGCTCTTCCGCACGCTTCACATCCGGAGAAGCCCAACCGTTGTCTACTGCGTAATTCCAGCCAGCCCGCATCACAGCGACGTTCTTCTCGATCAATTCTTGTTTCTTTTTGAACTTTCGTTCAACAACACTATCCAACGCTGCTGTACCGCCGGAGACGACGAACCCTTTACCGAGGAAGCGATCCTTCACGGCCTGCTCCAGGCCGGCCATATTCGTCAACCCGGTGATTGCCCCGATGCAGCCCATCAGCGCCATGTTGGTAGCAAGGTCCATCCCGGCGACATCGAGGGAGATCTTGGTGGCAGGAAAGTAGTACAGCTTCGCGCGCCGCTCTTCCAACTCCCGAGCCTGATCTTTGTGCAATTTCATTGGCCCATCGTTGTTGATCAGCGCAATGCCGTCTTCCTTCAAGCCAAAGTAGAACGGCATTGTGTACGATTTCCCGTGAGTGATGACCTGAGGATGGAAGATGATGATGATATGCGGAAAGGTGATCTCGCCGATTTCATAAATCGGCTCATCCGAAACCCGCACGTAGCTCTCGACCGGAGCCATCCGCTTCTCTGATCCGTAGAACGGAACAATCGTACTTTCTCCGCCCGCGTTGATGACCGCGGTGCTCAGAATGTGGGAGCCGGTGACGACGCCCTGACCACCCACGCCGGCCATACGGATGTTGAATCGTTTCGCCATGCTCGATCCTCCTTAAGGAAATCCGCCCTATGCCTTTGGAAGGCTCTGGGCAGCCGGCTTCTGCAAAAACTCTTTGTAGCCGTACCGCTCAGTCAGATACTGCTTCGCTTCATCGCTGATATATTCCGTGAACTGGTATCGATCGTTCTCAACATTCTTCGCATCTTCCATAACCTTGTCTGTCGGAATGGCATACTCGATGTTGCAGGAAGTGTACGCTTGAATATAGGTCGATCCCACTTCTCTAGCGATCAACACAGCCTTCTTAATCACGCTCTCCACGCGACGAGGATTGTTGGGAACCACGGTCGCAACATAGGCACATCCAGCAACCTTGGCCATCTGCAACATATCCATCTTTTCGAACTTCTTACCAAGCGGGGCCATCTTCAGCACTGCGCCGCGATTCGTCATGCCGCTTTCTTGCCCACCGGTGTTTCCGTACACCTCATTGTCCAACATGATCGTCGTAAAGCGCTCTTTGCGGAACCAGGAATGAAGCACCTGCTGGAACCCGATGTCAGCCGTACCGCCGTCGCCGGCCATCACGACCACGTCCTTCGGCTTGTCGCCGAAACGGAGACGGAGGCCACGAGACAAGCCGCTCGCCACGCCGTTTTGGTCGCCATAGTTCCCGTATACAAATGGAATGGCGGCCTGGGAAATCGCCAAGCGTCCACAACCGGCCGTTCCGACGGTGATCGTATCTTCAGGATTGGGAAATGCAATCATGGCCAGTCGAATGAACAGCGTCATGGCGCAACCGGCGCACATGGGGTGCTCTTCGAGCACTTCCTTAAAAGATCCCATCTGGGAGACAGAGACCTTTTTCCCGAACGGACCATGCTCGACCATATCCCGATATTCTTTCGGCATAAACTTCTCAAAGCCGTTTGAAAACTTGACGTAATCAAGGCTCATAGGACTCCCTCCCTTTTATGCGCTGGTGACTCTGTCCGGCCTACGCTTATCACCGGAAAAGCCAGGTGCAGATTATATCGACGTTGTTGGGCCTGAGTACTGAACTGCGTTTCGGAAACGGAAAGGAATGTTCGAGTGCTTCTTGCGCCGAACCGATGCGGAGTGTAACAAAGCGCGAAAAAAGCTGTCAATCACACCAGCACTGCAAAACCAGAAGATCCCGTCATTCCAAGTCGATGGCAATCGTAATCGAGTCCACAAAAGCATTGCAACTTTTCAGAAGGCCCACGCTGAACGAAAGAAGGCCTAGTCCATCGCAGCCTTGCTAGGTCCATGGCCCTAAATGCGCTTGAACGCGAAGATTTTACTGTCATCGCCACTCGGAGATAAGGCTCAATTCAGTTGCAGTTCGCCAGAGAAGCGGGTAAAGATTATCGCTTAACGAAATTGGATAGCTGAGACATCATGCCAATACGAGTCCTTGTCCCAGGCGAAGAACATGGCGACCAGCACATGGGAGGTGTCCACAAGCGGCCTCCGATCCCTGATGGCTCCCTCAAGGCCGAGTGCCCGAAATTCATGAGTCACGGCCCCTGCGGTGGCGTCCGCCGAGGAGGGTTCTGCGAGGTCTATCCAGACATGACCTGCCCTTGGGTGACGTTGTTCCACAAACTCAAGGACCTAGACCAATTGGAATGGATGAAACAAGTCTAATGTTGAAGGCCCATGAAGAGGTGACGGTGTGAAGGAACTGGATGGCAAACATTTGAATCGCAAGGGAAAAACGACCAAGCTCGGCTATAACGAACGCCACGCGAAGAGCGGGATTTCCACTGCGTTACCCGAGATCGAAACGTTCCCGAATCAATACACGGGGTACGAGATTACGATTGTCATTCCGGAGTACACGGCCATCTGTCCCAAAACCAATTTACCGGACTTTGGCACCATCACCGTCCATTACAAGCCGAACAAAGCCTGCCTTGAGCTCAAAGCGCTCAAAATGTATATCCATGCCTATCGAAACGTTGGAATTTTCTACGAAAATGCCGTAAACCGTATTCTTCGAGACGTAGTCGCATCGTGCCGTCCGATCTGGGCGAAGGTCACGGGAGAGTTCGCGGCTCGCGGCGGGCTTCATAGCGTGATTGAAGCCAGATACCCGGAGTAGCCCCCTAGCCAGATTCTGAACGCGCGAGTCATCCCTAAGATTGCCAGAGGCCCCTCGCTGCACTCCTCACCACCTGGGCCCAGCCTCCTCAGCATCCGTTTCCGCAAGCTACCGAACGGCCTGCAAGCCTAAAGTCCTGCGCCGAATCCTCCGAAATCAGACTGTCGAAGTGCATAAGCATGAGGCTCGGAGTACGTCCGCGTGATTGCGTGGCTGCGTTCCGGGGAAAAGAGGGTGCTGTTTTGGCCAGACAGTCTCGGCGCGCGGGAATTATCCGCATTGCCATGACGATACTCGTCCTTGTGTCAGGAACATATGCGGTATCCGTTCCCGATGCGGAGGCCATTCCTGCCTTCGCACGGAAATATTCGTTGAATTGCGCCGCCTGCCATACCGCACCGCCCCGACTGAATACGTTCGGGGAACGTTTCCTGGAAAACGGGTACCAGCTTCCTGGGACGGAGGATGGCGGCATCACAGGCAAGAAAAACCTCGGCGACCTAAGTTTGGACGATTTCGCCAACTACACCGGAGTCCGGCTGCGGGGCAATGTGCTGCGCTCTCACACGTTTAAACAGCAGAATCCTCCGGCGGCAGAGCCGGGAACGGCACACAACAACAGTGAGCTCGGGTTTCCGGAGGTCTTTAGCCTCTTCACGGCTGGCTCTCTGACGAAAAACATCGGATTCTTTGTCGAGTTGGAATCCAACCTCGAGGAATCGGCAACCGGCATTGAGCGGGCCTTCATGACGTTCAACAATCTCGTCGGGAATAATCTCGCCAATATTCGCGTCGGACGGATCGACCCCTCTGCAACATTTTCGTTTTCCACGCTCCGCCAACAATTGGATTTTGTCGGCGAACGTACCAACGCCTCGACCAATGCGGTGCAACGCGCAGGACTGTTTCCACTTGCGGCCTCAGCCAAGTTTTACGGCCTGCACACCCGGTCTGGCAGCGCAATTTCCCCCTACGCCCCGTCGCTCTATAACGCGGTCGCGGAAACGGGAATTGAGGTGAGGGGACGCCCATTTGGCGATTGGTTCATGTATCAGATCGGCATGCTGAACGGTGCCAACGAACCATTCGGCGACTCCAATAAAGGCAAAGACGTTTACGGCGCCGTGCGGTTCGATTACGCCCGCTCTGCCAACTTTTCGGCAAGCCTCTCCGGATTTGCCTACCTCGGCAATAGCAATGCCACGGTCCTCACGGGAACCGGACTGGCAGATGTGAATTGGCATCGCTACGGCATTGCGGCACATTTGCGCTACAAAATGTTTGACCTCTACGGCATGTACACACTGGACCGTATCGCCCACGTGCCAACCGCCGCCCTGGCGAATTTTGATCGAAGTGCCAGCGGTGTGTCGGTGGCTTTGGACACATACATCACCGACCGCACTCTCCTCTCCCTGCGATACGACAACATGGACGCTGGTGGCGATCTCAGTCAGCGCACCTCTCAAAGCTTCGGCGGGATTCAGGTCAAACAATATTTGCGGTCGAATATCGCCCTGTTTGCACGGAATGACCTCAACCTGCGACGAGCAGAGGATGGCAATGCGGCAGCCCGTAATTTGCGAAACGCCTTCTTCGCAGGAATCGATATCGCCTATTAACGTCCCGGGACACTAAAGCGCATGCGCACGAAGCACCTCACATACATCGCCCTGTTGATCGTCGCAGCACTCTGCGCATCGACCGCACAGGCCGTGAAACCCGCCACCAACCGGGACGCGCTCATGGAGGGACGCCGGATTTATGAGCAAGCCTGCGCCTGGTGCCACGGCATCGGCGGTGAAGGCGACGGACCGGCCGGGTGGTTCATCGGCCGGTACTCCAGCCCACGTCCCCGTAACTTCGTCAAAGATGGGTATCGGCTGCGAAGCACGGCTTCGGGCGAACTCCCGACGGATCAGGATCTCTTTCGAGTCCTGACACAGGGCATTCCCGGCGTCATGCCATCCTACCGCTCACTCAGTGAGCAGGCACGATGGCAGGTCATCGCGTATCTCAAATCGTGGAACCCGGCATTCCAAGAGGAGAAACCCGTTTCACTCACCTTTCCCCCGATGCCTTCCTCGCCGACCGAGGCAGGCATACAGAACGGCCGGAATCTCTATGTGAAATACGAGTGTCGGGCGTGCCACGGGGACAATGGCCAGGGCGACGGTCCGGAAGCAATCGCCAGGCATCTACGCGATGACCACGATCTCCCCATTCGGGCCACAGACCTCACCGACCCCTCAGCATGGAAAAACGGCGCTTCCGGGCAGGATCTCTTCCGCACACTCATGACCGGATTGGACGGCACTCCGATGCCGTCCTATGCCAATGAATTTGCCGGGCAGGAGGGGGCCCTGTGGGAATTGGTCTGGTACATCCAGTCACTATCGGGGGAGCAGGGAAAGTAAGTCACGATGAGCCGCCGACAGACTCTGTCTGCACATTCACACTTAGGCCGGACTGCCCACGGGAGGGAACAGACTTTATGAACGCCCTACTGATCCTCGCAACCCTGCTGTTGGCAGCTTACAACGCCTCACCCGTCCTGGCAGAACCACCCACCGGCGCACTAGTCGGCCGGGTCACCTATGGTGGGCCAGGCATTCCCGAACAGGTGTTTGAGGTCACTCGTGATACAGCCTTCTGCGGCACACAGATCACCATTCCGAGCGTGGCGGTTCATCCCAAGACGCGAGGGCTTGAAGGCGCCGTCGTGAGCATCGATGGGAACGCACTGCCGGTCTCCGATTCTGCCGCACCACCACTCGTCTTGACCAATACTCACTGTCGTTTCTCCCCACGCATTGTCGTCGGCGTCATCGGGCAGCAGGTGGAAATCCGCAATGACGACCCCGTCATGCACAACACGCATATTTCTATGGGACCGCGCACGTTTGTGAATGTGGCCATGATCCCCGCAAGCCGACCGGTCGACAAACCCCTCAAACAGCCAGGGATCTATACGGTCAAATGCGACGCCCACAAATTCATGCAGGCGCACGTGCTCGCGTTCGCACATTCCTTCTTCAGCGTCACGGACGAGACGGGTACGTTCCGGATCCCCAATCTTCCGGCAGGCGAACATCAGGTGACCATTTGGCATGAGACCCTGGGCATGTTCCAACACACAGTAACGGTTGCAGCACAGGGTGACACCACCATCACGCTCGACTATCCGAATCATGCCGATACCAGAAAAAAATAACCGGCACTGGTTCAGCCGGCCCTGGGCCATCTGGCAAGGGAGTCTCCGTCTCCGCCTCAGCATTGGAATGACGGTGATGATCACCCTTGGCATGACCATCTTTGCAACCTTCCGGCTGGTTGAAATCCGTCGCATCGTCGAGGATGCCGCACAAACCCGTGCCCTGGCGGTCAGCCGTACCTTCGCCATGATGGGCGCCGCAGCGGTTCTGGACAATCTCTTCCGCATCCAAGAGGCCCTGATCCGATACGCCCAGGATGCAGACATCGTCAGCATCGCCCTTGTCGACCCCGACAACATGATCGTGGCGGCCACCGATCCCGATCAGATCGGCCGACAACTTGCCGACGCCACCCTTTCCCAAGCTCAAGCAACGGGAGCAGAAACCATCGCCCGCGGGGTGCGGCCGGACGGAACACCGACGCTCGTGGTCGCCACACCCCTGTTGGACGAACAGACCGTCGCGGCGTGGGTGCGACTTGAATTCTCACTCGCCGCGATGAGGCAGGAGGTGGCGCGAGAATTTCGTCACTTACTCGCGATCTCCGCCTTGCTGGTGGCGATGAGTATTCTTGTCAGCCAGTTGGGGATCCGGCGCATGTCAGCACTCTTTCGAGAGACAGCCGGGAAACTCCAACACACCCTGCAAGCGCTTCACCATCCCTCGGAGCAGGCCCAGGCCGTCGATGAGCTGCTGCCACCCTCCGACGCGAGCGCCAGCGTGGCGCCGAGCGGTGAACTCGAGCAGATGGTGGCGCTCGTGGAAACCACGACCACCCTCCTCACCACTCAAGCCCAACGGCTCCAATCGTTTACGCAATCTCTGGAACAGGCGGTACGTGAGAGAACCGCCGAATTGTCCCAGGCCAAGGAAGCCGCCGATACCGCGAATCAGGCAAAATCCCAATTCCTCGCCAATATGAGCCATGAAATTCGCACCCCGATGAACGGCGTACTGGGCATGGCCGAGCTGCTCCTGACAACCGCGCTGACGCCGAAACAGCGCTCCCTGGCGGAAACCCTTCACCGCTCAGGAACCGGCCTGTTGGACATCATCAATGAAATTCTGGACTTCTCGAAGATCGAGGCGGGGAAATTGCTGCTCGAACGCATTGAGTTTGGCTTGCGGCAAACCCTTGAGGACGCCATCGACCTCCTGGCCGAGACCGCCCATCGGAAGCACCTGGAATTGACCTGCTTCGTACCTGAGAACATTCCGGACTCCGTAGTCGGCGACCCAGTCCGACTCCGCCAGATTGTGCTGAATCTGGTCGGGAACGCCATCAAGTTTACGCATGCCGGTGAGGTCTCGGTCGCCCTCACGCTTCTCACGCAAGAGTCCGGCAGCGTGACGCTGAAATGCGCTATCCGCGACACCGGTGTTGGCATTTCGGAAAGCGCACGCGCACGACTGTTTCAGGCATTCTCCCAGGCAGACGGGTCCACCACCAGACAGTACGGCGGCACCGGGCTCGGCCTGGCGATCGTCAAGCAACTGGCACACTTGATGGGAGGCGAGGTAGGGGTCGACAGTGTTCCCGGCCAAGGCTCAACCTTCTGGTTCACCGCAACGCTCGGGATTGCCACGGAAACAGGGGCAGCCGACGCGATCCCCGCGACATTAGCAGGCCTGCCTATCCTGATTGTCGACGACAACCCCACAAACCGACAGATTCTCGAGGCCCATTTAACCAGCTGGGGCGCCATCGTACACGCCGCAGCGTCAGCCCGTGACGCCTTACAGTTCCTCGGTGAACAACACGCCTCGCAACCCAAAGTACGGCTGGCGGTGCTGGATATCCATATGCCGGAGATGGACGGCATTGATCTCGCCCACGCCATCAGAAACTCCCCCGGATCGCATGACCTTCTATTGGTGGCATTGAGCTCCGTCGGGCAACCGGACCAAGATCCCCGCCTCTCCCCCTCGCTGTTCAATGCCTGGTTGAGGAAGCCTGTCCACCAGTCGTTGTTGAAGGATTGCCTGACACGCCTCTGCCGAAAAGCACCGGAAGAGGCTCTCCCTGCACTGCCCCCCCCCCCGAGTCAGATGCAGAAGTTCGTCGGGCACATTCTTCTCGCGGAAGACAATCCCGTAAATCGCGAAGTGGCCTGCACCATGCTGGATCTCCTGGGCTGTACCACTGCCATCGCGGAAAACGGGAAGGAAGCGGTAGCCGCAGCCGAGCGTGGTTCCTTTGATCTGATCCTCATGGATTGTCATATGCCGGAAATGGACGGCATGACCGCCACCAGTGCGATTCGTGCGCGCGAAGGGCAGCAGGAGCCTCCACTCCACACCACCATCGTCGCCCTCACCGCCAATGCGCTGGAGGGAGACCGACAACGGTGTCTGGCCGCCGGCATGGATGACTATCTCACGAAGCCATTTACGTTAAACCAACTCAAGGCAACGCTCCAACAGTGGCTTCCAGCGACTTCCGTCCCCACGCCGGCTTCACCGCCTCCCTCGCAGCAGTTGGACGCCGACCTGCCCCTGGAGACACCCGCCCCAGTTGCACACCAGCCGGAGGCCGTCGACGCCCACCTGGACATCACCGCCTGGCATGCGATCCGTGCCCGGCAGCGACCGGGACAACCCGACTTTTTGCACAAAGCTCTCACGCTCTACATTCCCCACGCCGAGGGGCAACTGACTCAGCTCGAGCAACACCTGATCGGGGGCGACATCCGCGCCGTCACGACGATCGCCCATACGCTGAAGTCGTCCTCGGCGCAACTCGGCGCGCACCGCCTCGCCGGACTATATGCGGAAGTGGAAGCGGCCGGGCGTGCGGGGCAGACCAGTGAGCTCCCCGGGCTCGTTCAACGGCTACGCCCGGAGCATCAAGCGGTTTGCGCCCTCATGCAGGAAGAACTCACCCGAACCGGACGATCTGCAGCATGACGGAGTGTGCATCGTGACAATGTCCGGACCGCCCCAGCGTCGGCTGACATCGCCGCAACAGAGCGAACCGCTCGAGGCCTGCAAGGACACCGACCAGGCCATCGTCCGGCAGCAGTACGAATCGAGTCTGCACGAGAGCGAAGAGAAATACCGGCGTCTTTTCGAATCGTCACGCGACGCCATCATGATTTTGTATCCGCCCCGATGGAACTTCATTGACTGCAACCCGGCCACGGTCGAACTGTTCGGGGCACGGGACGAGGCGCATTTCACCTCCCTCGGCCCTGGCGATGTATCCCCCGAATATCAGCCTGACGGTCAACTCTCCATGGTCAAGGCGCCTCAGGCCATCGAGGCAGCCATGCGGGAAGGCTTTCATCTATTTGAATGGATGCACAAGCGCGTCGGCGGCGCCGCTTTTCTAGCAAGCGTCCAGTTGACTCGCATCACACTCCAAGGCGTCGAGGGCCTGCAGGCGACCGTTCGCGACATTACCGAGCAACGTCGAGCCGAAACCGAGTTGCGCTCGTATGCGATGTTTCAACGGGCCATATTGGACAATGCCGGGTACGCTATTATTTCCTGCCGGCCCGACGGCATCATTCAACTCTTCAATCCCGCGGCGGAAGCGCTGCTCGGCTATACAGCCGACGAATTGATCGGCCGCCAGCATCCGGGAATCTTTCACGATTCAGAGGAGGTCGCGGCACGGGCCAGACAGTTCTCTGACGAATTGGGAAGCACCATTGCCCCGGGATTCGACGTCTTCGTGGAAAAATCCCGGCGTAGTCTTCCCAATGAGCATGAGTGGATCTACATTCGCAAAGACGGCACCAGGAGAACGGTCCTGCTGAATGTCACGACATTATGGGACCCCGACGGCAACATCACGGGCTACCTCGGTATCGCATCCGACATCACTCCGCTCAAGCGGACCGCACAGGAATTGTTGCTGGCCAAGGAGGCTGCAGAATCCGCCAGCCGCACCAAATCACAATTCCTGGCCAACATGAGTCATGAGATCCGTACGCCGATGAACGGCGTCCTAGGCATGACCGAGCTCCTGCTCAGTACCGGACTGGATACCCGTCAGCGACACCTCACGCGCACCATTCAGCAATCCGGCGAAGCGCTCTTGGCCATCATCAATGACATCCTCGACTTCTCCAAAATTGAAGCAGGCAAGCTCCAGCTGGAACAACTAGACTTCGACCTTCAAGACACGGTCGACAATGCCGTGGAGCTGTTTGCCACCCCGGCCCAACGCAAAGGGCTGGAGCTCACCTGCCACATGCCGAGTTCCATTCCACGATCGCTCCGCGGCGACCCGATCAGGCTGCGGCAGGCACTGCTGAACCTCATCAGCAATGCCCTGAAGTTCACCGCCACTGGGGAAATAAACGTGCGCGTCGAGGCGGTGACTGAGACGGATACCACCGTCACACTGCGATTCGTGGTGAAAGACTCCGGCGTCGGCATTCCCGCCGAGGCCCATCAACGTATCTTCGAAGCCTTCTCGCAAGCCGACGGAACGACGACCCGGCGCTTCGGCGGAACCGGCCTTGGACTCACCATCGTCAAGGAACTCGTGGCACTCATGCAGGGGCACATCGGCGTGGAAAGTCAGGTGGGACAGGGCTCCACCTTCTGGTTCACCGCCATCTTTGAACGACAACCCTCAACCACCGACGCGCATCACCCGGAACATGCCTTGCTCGAGCGACGGATTTTGGTCGTCGATGATACCGCCGCCAACCGCGAGATTCTGGATGATCATCTCCGCTCGTGGGGAGCCATTCCCGCGCTGGCCGCGTCCGCCGAGGAGGCGCTCACCCAACTTCACCAGGCCGCCACACAACAGCCGTTCGAATTGGCCATTCTCGATTTCCAGATGCCGGACATGGACGGGATGCAACTGGCGCAAGCCATCCGGGCAGACACGCAGCTGGCCTCTCTGCCCTTGCTGATGCTCACATCGGTGGGATACGACGCAGGGGCTCCCGGCGTACCGGCCGTTGATGGCTGGGTCACCAAACCGGTCAGAAAATCCATGCTGCAGCAGGCCATTCTCGGCCTCCTCCGAACCGGGCATCGCGCCCCCGCTCGCCCTCAAGATCCCGTGGGCTCAGAGCCAGTGACAACGGCCAAGGCCCACACGGCACGACTGCTCCTCGTTGAAGACACACCGGTCAACCGGGAGGTGGCAACCGGAATGTTGGACATCCTGGGATACTCCGTACACGCGGTCGAGAACGGGCGTCTTGCGCTTGAGGCCATCGCACAGGAGCGATTCGATCTTGTGCTGATGGATTGCCAGATGCCGGAAATGGACGGGTTCACCGCGACTGCCGCCATCCGGCAACAGGAGAGTCAGGCAGGACGTCACGTGCCGATTATTGCTCTGACAGCCAATGCGATGGAGGGAGATCGCACCCGGTGCTTAGCTGCCGGCATGGACGACTACCTAGCTAAGCCCTTTACCGTGTCGCAACTCGGCACGATCCTCACGCAGTGGCTGACACCGCACTCGGCTGACAGCAAGGCCGGACACGCGCCCCCGCAGACCGCGCGTCATGAATCAACACCGGAACACACTCAACCTTCCACGGGCGCGGCGATCGACAAGACCGCCTGGGAGGCCATTCGGTCTCTTCAGCGGCCGGGGCGCCCCGATATTCTGGCGAAGGTCCTCACGACCTATCTGAACGACTCTCGAGCACTGGTGGAGCAAATTCGCGCCGCAGTCGCGGCCCAAGACCCTGCCACCCTCGCCAAAGCGGCGCATCGCTTGAAATCCAGCAGCGCGCAACTCGGCGCCCTGGCCACAGCGGCCCACTGTCACGAGCTGGAACAGCTGGGGCACCTTGCACGCCTCAATGACGTCGCCCACCTGCTGCATCAACTGACGGATACGCATCAGGCCGCCTGCGCCGCCATGGCCGCTGAACTCCAACGTCACCCCTCCTGACCAGGCTCGAACCCTGTAATCGCCCCCGACCATCCAGGCACGTACTCCTGACAGTAACCGCTCGTCAATCTCCTGCGGATGCATCAAGTGACCTGCGCCCTCGACCGATAACGGAGGGATAAGTCCTACTCCATGGAGTCACCCATGCACTGCCTTGCCCAAACCGTTGCCGAGAGAGTCTTAGCAGCCGCCGGCTGCCTCTTCGCGGTGACGATCCTGACGCCCCTGACCATCTCAGCCTACGCAGCGGAGACCACCGAGAACGCCTCCGCATCCCAGATGGATGCCTCGCTGGATCTGCCCGACCTGGCCATCTCAGGCACACCCACAAGCGACACCGCGGTCAGCAAGGAAGGGACGCTCTTCGAGGAAATTCCCTCGGTGTACGGGGCGGCCAAATACGATCAGAAGGTCAACGAGGCGCCGGCGGCGGTCATCATCATCACCGCCGACCAAATTAAGAAATACGGGTATAGGAACTTCGCGCAAATTCTCGACAGCGTGCCGGGCTTGTTTACCAGCAACGATCGAAACTATGGCTACTTGGGAATTCGAGGATTTAACCGGCCTGGTGATTACACCTCCCGTGTCCTGCTGCTGATCGACAATCACCGGCTCAACGATGCGGTCTACGATCAAGGCGGTGCCGGCACCGAAATGCCGATCGACGTCGATTTAATTGACCGGGTCGAAATCATCAAAGGGCCGGGGTCTTCGTTGTATGGCACCAACGCCTTCTTCGGGGTGGTCAATGTGATTACAAAACGAGGGCGTGACCTGAAAGGCGCGGAGGTCTCCGGAGAAGCCGGCAGCTTTAATACGTACCGAAGCCGGCTGAGCTACGGCAATAAATTCTCCAATGGAGTCGAAATGCTCCTGTCCGGCTCCTTCTCGGATAGCGAAGGGCATCGCGAATTGTCCTATCCGGCATTCTCTTCGATCAATAACGGCAGGGCGAAGGATGCGGATCGAGACAACCTCTACTACTACACCGGCAAACTCTCCTACGGTGACTTTACGCTACTGGGCGGCCACCAGTGGCGAAAGAAAAACGTGCCGACGGCCTCTTTCGGCACGGTATTCAACGACAACCGACAGAACACGCTCGACGAGCGGACCTATCTCGATCTCGTCTACCAGCACGAATTCGTCAACCAGCTCAACGTGAAGGCGCGGGTCTACTACGACCGCTACTATTACCGTGCACACCTTCCATACGACTATGCCGGCACTGGTACACCACCCTTCACCATCAACAAGGATTCGACCGAGGCCGACTGGTGGGGAGCGGAACTGACGGTCACCAAACGGCTATTCAACAGCCACAAAGTCACGATCGGCTCAGAGTATCGAGACCAATTTCGTCTGAATCAAAGCAACGCGGACGTTGCACCTCCCAGCACCTACTTGGACGACAAACGCCAATCAAGCTTTATCGCAGCCTATCTGCAAGATGAATGGGCCATGACCGACCATCTCGTCTTAACCGCCGGTCTCCGTCACGATCAGTACAGCACGTTTGGGGGCACGACCAACCCACGCGCGGGACTCATCTCGACCTGGGACAAGACCACGGTGAAATTATTGTACGGACAAGCGTTCCGCGCACCAAATCCCTATGAACAATTTTATGTGACAGGGTCCACGTTCAAAGCGAACGCCGATATCAAACCGGAACGCATCAAAACCTACGAACTGGTTGTGGAGCAATACCTGGGGGATCACCTTCGTGCCCTTGGCAGCCTGTATCAATACAACATTTCAGGCTTGATCAGTCAGACCACTGATCCCAGCGACGGCAAGCTGTTTTATAGCAACGTCGACAACATCACCGCCCGCGGCGTGGAGTTGGCGATGGAAGGGAAATGGCCGTCAGGTCTGGAAGGACGCCTGAGCTATGCGCTGCAACGAACCGAAAACGATGACCTCAAACAACAGCTGACGAACTCCCCTCAGCACTTGGCGAAAGCCAACGTGATCGTCCCGGTGATCGCGGACAAGCTCTTTGCCGGCTTCGAAGGGCGATACACCAGTTCACGCCTCACGCTCGCCGGAAACAGCGCCAGCCCCTTTTACATCCTGAATATGTCGCTCTTCAGCCAGCGGATCGTCAAAGGATGGGAGCTGTCCGGGCATATCAACAACCTCATGAATCAGAAGTATGGGTATCCCGGCTCGGGCGAGCATGTGCAGGATGTCATTGACCAGGACGGCCGGACCTTCTGGGTCAAGCTGAAATACCGCTTCTAAGGAACTCTCACTTCGATGCGTCGACTCATCCACCTCATTGCGGCCCTGGGGATCGTGCTGATCCTGAGCGTTACTGGGCTCCTGGAAAGCCCCGGTCTGGCACGCGCTGAATCGGGCCGTATCGTGGTGTTGAGCGGGCAGGACTTAAAACCCTATCAAGAAGTGCTCGCAGGGCTGCAGCAGTCACTGACGAAACAAGGCCTGAGCACGACCATCGAGGTCTATCCCCTTCAAGGGAATCCGACGAAAACGCACGAGGTGTTGAGTGACCTGAAAAAAACGGGTGCGCGCCTGGTCGTCACCTTAGGCAGTGCCGCCACGCAGGCGGCTGTGCGCGAGGTCCCCCATCTTCCGCTCCTTGCCACGATGATCGTGAGCGCAGAGGATATCAAAGCGTCCCCCAACGCCACCGCAGTCTTGCTGGAGTTTCCGTTGGACACCCAACTGCAGTGGCTCCGCCGCATCATTCCCGGCGCCGGCAGCGTGGGGGTGCTGTTTAATCCCAAAGAAAACCAAGCCAAGATCAATTCTGCAGTACAGGTCGCAAAGGAATCCGGTTTCACCCTGGTCACCCAGGCCGTTGAGACACCCCGGGCCTTGCCGGATGCCCTCGAGAACCTGTCCCGCAACGTCGATGCACTCTGGGGAATCTCAGACTCGGTGGTGATGACTCCACAGACAGCTGAGCCAATTCTGCTCAGCACACTCCGCAACAAGATTCCGCTGGCGGGGCTGTCGGCGTCCTGGGTCAAAGCCGGCGCACTCTATGCGCTCGATCGCGATTACGTCGACATCGGCACCCAGTGCGGAGAGCTGATCGGAAAAGTATTGGGCGGGGTCGGTGCAGGCAGCCTGCCGCCGATCCATCCTCGAAAAGTCACTTACGCGGTAAATCTCAAAACGGCGGGCGTTATGAACCTGGAACTACCCCAAGAGGTCGTTCGCGGCGCCACGCACGTGTTTCAATAGGTGCGCCAGTGATGAAACGAACAGGCCTCGGGCTACGCGATAAACTCTACATCTTAAGCATCGGACTCGTTGTACTGACGGCACTCGGCATCGCGACCTTCGTGGTGCACAGGGAGATTACGACCCGCTATCAGGACCTGGTGAATACCGGCCTCAGCACCGCGGCCATGATCGCTCAGAACAGCGAATATGGCGTCTACACGGAAAACCAGGACGCGGTGCGCCGGGTGGTTGCCGGATTGCAAGCCTTACCCGATGTGGCCTATGTCGCCGTGCTCGGAAAAGGGCAGCAGGTGCTCTTGGAGGATACGTGGGGGCTTGCGATTACGATTCCCACAACCGTCGGAAGGCATCTGCCCGCGGCAGGGGAAGTGTTGTTCGAGGAGGTGGCACTCCAATCCGACCATCCGGCTTATATCGACATCCTCGTCCCGGTGGTCAGCCGGCCAGTCTCGGCGTCCGATCCGTTGTTTCTCGACTCGACACCAGCCTCGGCCCCCACGACCGTCATCGGGTACCTACACCTCGGGCTGAGCCAAGACCGGTTGCGGAAGAATCTGCACCAGTTCGTCCTGGCGACCGGCATCGTCGTCGGAGTCGTCCTCCTGGTCGGTCTCCTTCTAACGGTGATCCTCACGCGGAACATCACCAAACCGATTTTGGCCCTGGTCCAAGCCACCGGCCGTATCGCCGAAGGACGTTTCGACGTGGACGTCGACGTGCACACGAACGACGAGGTCCACCAACTGGCCGAGGCCTTCAACCGAATGACCGGGCAGTTGCGCCTGTCACAACAACAAATACAGGACTATCAGCAGGGCCTGGAAGCCAAAGTCGCCGAGCGAACACAGCAGCTGGAACTGGCCTCACAAGAGGCGCACCGCTTGGCCGATGCCGCACAATCCGCTAGCCGTGCCAAATCACAATTTCTCGCTAACATGAGCCATGAAATCCGTACGCCGATGAACGGCGTGCTCGGCATGACCGAACTCCTGCTCGCCACCGCCCTGAATACCCGGCAACGCCACCTAACCCGCACGATTCAACAATCCGGCGAAGCGCTCCTGGCCATCATCAACGACATCCTCGACTTCTCCAAAATCGAAGCGGGAAAACTCAAGCTCGAACAAGTCGATTTCGACCTTCAGGAGACGGTGGAAAGCGCCGTGGAACTCTTTGCGGGCCCGGCCCAACGCAAACATCTGGAGCTGACCTGCCACATGCTCGGCACGGTTCCGCGAGCACTTCGCGGCAACCCCACCCGGCTTCGGCAGACACTATTGAACCTCATCAGTAATGCGCTGAAATTCACGGCAACTGGAGAAATCCACGTGCGTGTCGAAGCGGTGGCCGAGACGGACACCGCTGTCACGCTGCGATTCGCCGTGAAGGACTCCGGCGTCGGGATTCCTGCCGAGGCCCACCAGCGCATCTTCGAAGCCTTTTCTCAAGCTGACGGAACAACCACCCGCCGCTTCGGCGGAACGGGCCTGGGACTCACCATCGTGAAGGAACTCGTGGCGCTCATGCAGGGACAGGTCGGCGTGGAGAGTCAGATAAGCCAGGGCTCCACTTTTTGGTTCACCGCTGTATTTGAACGGCAACCGCTGGTCGCCCAAGGGCAAACCGCTGAACAGGCCCTGTTCCACAAGCGCATCCTGGTCGTCGATGACACCGCCGCCAATCGCGAGATCCTGGATGATCACCTCCGGACGTGGGGCGCGCTGCCAACCCTCACGGTCTCTGCCGAGGATGCGCTCGCGCAGCTTCGCGCCGCCACCGCAACACAGCACCCGTTCGATCTGGCCATTCTCGACCTGCACATGCCGGATAAGGATGGCCTCCAACTAGCGCAGGCGATCCGGACTGAACCCTCATGGGCGGCTCTCCCTCTGCTGATGCTGACATCGGTCGGATATGACGCAGGTGCTCCCGGGGTACCCGCCGTCGATGGCTGGGTGACAAAGCCGGTTCGGCACGCACTGCTCCGTCAAGCCATTCTTGGCCTGCTTCAGTCTCGCCCACATCAGCCGGTCCATCACCCCGCTGAGCTGATCCCGGAACCGGTCAACACCCAGTCATGCGATCGCCGCATTCTGCTGGTGGAAGACACACCCGTGAACCGGGAAGTTGCGATCGGGATGCTGGAGATCCTAGGCCACCGCATTCAGGCCGTGGAAAACGGACGCCTCGCCGTAGAGGCCGTCACACGCGAACGGTTTGATTTGATTCTCATGGACTGTCAGATGCCGGAGATGGACGGCTTTACCGCCACCGGGGCGATTCGAACACAGGAACGCGCTGCGCCGGATTGCCCCCATGTCCCCATCATCGCCCTGACGGCCAATGCAATGGAGGGTGATCGTGCCCGCTGTCTGGCTGCCGGTATGGACGACTACCTTGCGAAACCGTTCACCATGGCACAACTCAGCGCCGTGCTGACACAGTGGCTCCCTACACCGACAGGCTCCAGCGAAACACCGGCCACTCACCCCTCGGCACCGGCCACGACGAGTGAGGCACCGCTCGAAGCTCCGCCACCCACTGTTGCAGAAATCGACAAGACTGCATGGGACGCGATACGTGCGCTCCAACGTCCTGGGCGCCCAGACATTCTCGCAAAGGTCCTCTCGGCCTATCTTGAAGATTCCCGGGTCCTGGTGGAGACCATTCGCACCGCGGTAGAAACCCAAGACCCAGATGCGCTCGCCAAGGCGGCACATCGACTGAAATCCAGCAGTGCTCAGCTCGGCGCCCTCGCCACCGCGGCCCACTGCAAGGAACTGGAACAACTCGGCCGCCTCGCTCGCCTTGACGGTGCCGCGCGCCTGCTGACGCAGCTCACTGACGCCCATCACATGGCCTGTGCCACCATCATCACCGAGCTCCAGCAGCGTCCAGCGTCCTGACGCGTACGCTCGTCGGGCCGCCCCGACTTGCCAACCATGCCAGTCCGCGCTAGTCTTGCCGGCCATGGCCACCTATGCAATCGGTGATGTGCAGGGCTGCTACGCCTCACTCATGGCACTCACCAAGACCCTTCGATTCAATCCGAAGCACGATCAACTCTGGTTTGCCGGGGACCTCGTCAATCGTGGGCCCGACTCCCTCAACGTACTGCGTTACATTCGAAACCTTGGATCCGCCGCCGTCACGGTCCTGGGCAATCACGACCTCTTCCTACTCGCGGTTGCAGCCGGAATCACGCCCGTTCGACCGAGTGATACTTTGACCAAGGTGCTGGAGGCACCGGATCGCGATGCCCTCATGGCGTGGCTGCGGCAGCAACCGCTGCTGTACCGCAAGGACTCCTTCCTGTTGGTACATGCGGGGCTGCTGCCCGGCTGGACAGTCGAACAGGCTGAGGCCTTGGCTCGAGAGGCCCAGACAGCACTCCGGGGCGACCAGTTCATCACCACGTTGCGGGCGCTGCATCCCAGCGGCCACTTGCAGTGGGATGCTGAGCTCACCGGGCCGACCCGCCTGGCCACCATCATCAAGGTACTCACACGACTCCGAACCTGCTCAGTCGACGGCGTAATGGAGTCATCCTTTTCCGGGCCGCCGGAGCTGACACCGACCGGCTTCCACCCCTGGTTCGACATTGACGGCCGGCGCAGTGCACCGGCCACGCTAGTCTTCGGACATTGGGCGGCCATGGGGCTCAAGATCTCCCCAAACCTGCTGGCGCTTGATAGTGGCTGCGTGTATGGGCGGCACCTGACCGCGGTGCGGTTGGAAGACCGCACGGTATTTCAGGTACGCTGTGAGGAGACTCGCCGCAGGGAATCGCCCGCCTCCCATGGCTGATTGGCCGAGATACAGTACCCGGGCATGTCCCCCCTACCGTTTCCTACCGGGACGCACCCCCCATCCTCGTCGCAGTCCACAAGGCCATGCGTTCGAACAACCGGAGCCTCACCCATGTCCGTTCGATCCGACGCAGTGGACGTCCTCCGAGGACTATCTGTACGGCATTGATCTGTACAACGGAACCTATTGGTGGGAATCGCACGAAGTGTTTGAGGGATTCTGGCACGCCTATGGTCGCACGACCGAGGCGGGCAACTTCTTCCAGGCACTCATTCAATGCGCGGCCGCCCATCTCAAGCGCGAACTCGGCAATGAGCCGGCGACCTGCAAGCTTGTCGCAAGTGGGCTCGCCCGGCTCAGACAGACGCCCACTCACTACATGGGCGTAGATACCGTAAGGTTCGCGGAAGACATCACAGACTGGCTGAACGAGAACGGGCCGGCGGTACGAATCCGACTGGAGAATACCGGGGAGCTCTAGAGGCGACTCGGGGACCGTGACCGCTGGATGCGGACGGCTGTCGGCTGATCAGTGGTAGCTTTCAGAATCGGAAGGAAAGGTTCCCTGCTCGACTTCATCTTTATACCGGCGGAGCGCCTGGATCGCATCCGCCTTCAGATGGCCGTACGGCTTCACGAACTTCGGAACGAAGTCATCAAACAGACCCAACAGATCATAAATGACCAACACCTGTCCGTCGCAATGCGGACCGGCGCCGATGCCGATGGTCGGAATGGGCAGGGCCTCGCTGACCGTCTTCGCCACCCCTGCTGGAATCGCCTCAAGCACGATGGCAGAGGCCCCGGCCGCCACTAACGCCTGAGCGTCATCGAGTAGTTGCTGCGCCCGGTCCCGGCCCTTTCCCTGCACCTTATAACCGCCAAATTGCTGGACCGATTGAGGCGTCATCCCGAGATGGCCGATCACCGGGATTCCGATCTTCGTCATCGCGGCCACTCGATCAGCCACTGCCGCGCCCCCCTCGACTTTCACTGCATGGGCCCCGACCTGAAGAAACCGACCGGCATTTCGAACCGCTTCGTCCTGGCTCACCTGATACGAAAGAAACGGCATGTCGCCGATCACCAGGGAACGCTGAGCCGCGCCGGCGACCAGCTTGGTATGGTACAGCATCTCTTCCATGGTCACGGAGAGCGTGTTCGACTTGCCTTGCACGACCACACCCAGCGAGTCGCCCACGAGAATGACGTCGATCCCTGCCTGTTCGACGATACGGGCGAAGAGGGCATCATAGGCCGTGACGACGACAAGCTTCCGTCCGTCACGCTTGCACTTCTGCAAGTCGGGGACCGTCATCAGCCCAACTCGGCTTTCGTCAGGATTTCCGGCAGGCGCTCCGTCGACTTGATCGCCATGATATGGACGCCGTCACAATACGGACGCACCGCCTTGATCGTCCGCACCGCGATCTCCACGCCTGCGTCGAGCGCCCGCTTGTCGCCGGCCGCGCGCATTTCGTCGATCATCTCCTGCGGCACACAGACGCCGGGAATATTGGCGTTCATGAATTCCGCCATCTTGGCATTGCGCAGCAAGAGGATGCCGGCGAGCACCTTGACCTTAAACGGCCGCACTGCCTCCATAAATTTCTTGAACTGCTCCGGCTGGTAGATCGCCTGCGTCTGAAAAAACTCTGCGCCGGCCCGAACCTTGACCTCAAACTTGACCAGCATCGGCCCGATCGGGTCCGCCTCCGGAGTCACGGCCCCGCCGATCGTGAACGCGGTGGACCCGTCCAGCTTGTTCCCTGCATAGTCCTTGCCGTTGTTCAGCCCTGTTACCAACTGCATGACCTGGACAGAATCGAGGTCGTACACCGGTTTCGCGTCTTTATGATCACCAACCGTCGGGTAGTCTCCGGTCAGGCAAAGGATGTTGCGGATGCCGAGAATATGGGCTCCCATGAGGTCCGACTGCATTGCGATCCGGTTCCGATCACGACAGGTCAGCTGCATGACCGGATCATGGCCCAGCTCATACAGGACCCGGCACACAGGCAGTGATCCTGCCCGCACGATCGCCGCGGTGTTGTCCGTGACATTGACTCCATGCACACGACCAACCAGCGATTTTGCGCTCTCGACCACATGGCTGAGGTTGGTGCCCTTCGGCGGGTTATATTCCACCGTGACGGCAAACTGCCCTTGCGCCAGCACATCCTTGAGTCGCCTCGGCTCCCGGCTCATACGAGTCTCCTATCCATCTCGATCCTGTTTTGCCCACCTCTGCCGGAACGGACGGGGCATTGACTCCTCATGCGCGCGTCCGACGAGGGCCGCCTGAGGCCGCGCGTCGCGCGAGCACGAGGAGTCGGTGACCCGAACGTGACTACTTCATCCCTGCCATTCTCTTAGCAGATTCAACGGTATTGTCGAGCAACATCGCAATCGTCATCGGCCCGACGCCACCCGGCACAGGGCTGATCCACCCGGCCTTTTGGCTGACCGGTTCATAATCCACATCGCCACAGAGCTTGCCGTCAGGCCCCTTATTGGTACCCACGTCGATGACGACCGCACCCTCCCGCACCATGTCCGCCGTCACAAACTTGGCCTTGCCGATCGCCACCAGCAGGAGATCCGCCTCACGGCAGACCGCCGCAAGATCTTTGGTCTTCGAATGGCAGATCGTGACAGTGGCGTTCCGCTGAAGCAACATCAACGCCAGCGGTTTACCCACGATATTGCTCCGCCCAACGACCACGGCGCGCTTGCCCTCAATGGACACGCCGGCCGACTCGATCATCTTGATAACCCCCTTCGGCGTACAGGCTTCGAAGACCGGATTGCCTTCGACCAGCCGGCCGAAATTGTAGGGGTGGAATCCGTCGGCATCTTTATTCGGGGAGACCGCTTCCAGTACCACGCGACTCTCGATGTGCTTGGGCAGCGGCAACTGAACCAAGATGCCGTGAATCTTCGGGTCGGCATTTTTCTTTTCGATCAACGCCAAGAGCTCGGCCTGGGTCGTGCTGGCTGGCAACTTGTGATCATCCACATAGATCCCCGCCAATTCGCAGGCCTTTTGCTTGTTTTTCACATAGACGTGCGAGGCAGGGTCGTCCCCCACCAGAATGGTCGCCAGTCCCGGCTTGACCCCTGTTTTGGCCAGCACCGCGGCCGACTCCACGGCCAGCCGTTCCCGGACCTGCTGTGCCAACGCTTTTCCATCGATAATCCGTGCAGCCACAATATCCTCCCTGGCCTGAATAGAAGCAAAAAGTGTCGGCACCATAGCAGGCAATTTTTCATCAAGTCAACGCTGGTGGAGGCGAGGTGACCGTAGTCCAACCGATGGAGAAACCAGCACTCGCCGGCGGGTCGTCGACACACCTTGAACAGAAGGTTCCCACCCCGCCACGGCGTTTCCATCGCTTCCTTGACAGTCTTCCAGACCCTTGGCTACGATGCATGGACAGAATCCGCTGTCGAATACCTTCGTTGATGAGATCCACCACCATGCGTCACAGTTCCTGGTCTCGGCCGTTGCGCCGCTGCCGTCTTGGACTGGCCCTCGCCGGGGTCGTCAGTATCGTACTGACCGGTACCTGGGCCTGGGCCCTGCAAGTGAGTGGATTGGAGTCGCCGCACAGCTTCCTGGCCGATCCCGCGTCCCGGTCGTATTTCATTTCGAATATCAACGGAGAGGCTGACGCGCGCGACAACAATGGCTTCATCACCAAACTCAGTGATGACGGACGCATTACCGCATTCAAGTTCATCGAGGGCGGCCGGGGAGACGTCACCCTGCATGCCCCGAAGGGCATGGCCATCGTGGATCAAGTCCTGTACGTCACCGACTTGGATACCTTGCGAGCGTTCGACAAGACGAGCGGAAAACCGGTCGCGACCTTGGTGCTCCCTCACCCGGCCGATGCGAAGATTACCCAGTCACTCGTGGACGTCGCCCCCGACGGCCAAGGCCATCTCTACCTGGCGGACCAGGGCGGCAATGCGATTTACCGGGTCGATCTCACGCCGACGCCGACCTTGACGCTCTATCTCTCCGGCGCTCACCTGGCCGCTCCCTCTGGAGTCGCGGTGAATCCTAAGACCGGGCACCTGGCCGTGGTCAGTTATGATACGGGCAAGATTTTCGACGTGACGCCCGACGGCACGCTCACCGAGCTGGCCTCAAACGGATTTTTTACCGGCCGGTTCCAAAACCTGAGCGGCGTGGATTTCGACCGATGGGGCAGCCTGTATGTTTCGGACCTGACGAAGGGGAAGATCTGGCGGATGCTGCCGAATAACAAGTTCCAAGTCATCGCGGAATATCTGCCAGGGCCATCGGATCTCGGCATCGACCGCGTGAACCACCTGATTCTCGTCCCCTACCGGGACTCGAATGCAGCGGAAGTCAACGGGCTCGAGTCTCCCACTGTGGCAACAGGCGACCGCACCAAACGCACGCTGGCAGACTACGGGTTCGTGGAGCCCAAAAAATCGGAGAAGGAAGGATCACCCCGCAAATGAGCCGATGTGTCTACTGCAACCAGCGCAAGGGAAAACGCTCCTGCCCGGCCCTGACCGGCCTGATCTGCAGCCAATGCTGCGGGGAACATCGCCTGACCCGGATCAGCTGCCCGCCCGACTGTGCCTATCTGGATACCGGCAGCGATTATCAGCAAAAGCGTCTGGGCGAACAGTTTGCGCCGGTCCGCCGTGAGCTTTACCGCCAACTGAGCGTGGCGGGAGGCGAGAAGGCTGCGGCCCTGTTCAACCTGATCGAAGTCGTCACGTTCGGCTATTTTCACGACCGTCGCGACGGACAGGACGCGGAAGTGTTCGCCGCCATGCAGGCCCTTCGTCGCACCCTGAGCCCGCTCCACGTCCCGTCTGCCCCGATGCCGGTGTTTGCCGAGCGGCTCAAGAAGGAATACGACACGTTCGTGAAACAGCAACCGCAACAGATCGTCGATGCCGGGTCGGCGCCAGAACTCCTTGACCTCGCCCTGGCACTGTTGACAGAATTTTCCGGCCAGGACTTTCAGTCACGCCGCTTCCTGAACGGAATGATCGGCTACGTCAAAACCTTCCACCCTGAGATTGCCGACCACCTGACCAAACAGCACGAAGCCGGCCGGATTGTCCTCCCTGGGCAATTGACCCCGCCACCCCCGGAGCCTCCCCATGTCCACGGCCCTGAGTGCCACCATCATCACCACTAGGGACAAATCCTCCTCCAACCACGGCACCCATCCAACGCCGGAGCCACCGGCAGACTCCCTGTAGCCTGCGCCCTCAGCAGTCCCGTTCTTCCCCTTTAGTTGCCCGTCATTTCTGCCGATACAGTCGAGCCACATTCTGTGTGCAGGACAGGATGGTGGCGAGAGCTCTTTCTGTAACGCATTGATACATATGCACTTATTGACGAATCGCCCGCTCCACCCGACACACCATGCCGAACTGTTGACTGTCGGCGGCAGGAGCAACGGCCGGCTCAGCGACAAGCAGCTGTCTCGGCACGATCCTACACGTAGACCCTCTCCCCTCGGAGAAGCACAGCTAGACCGGCAGAGTTAACCAGGAGACCCTTCCATGCAAGTCACCACCACACGCCTACACACCGATCGGCCTTGGTCCCTGCAGCAGATGTCTCCCCTGGATTCCGAAGCCAGTCTCCTGTTGCTATTCGGCGCACCACACCTCATCGACAAACCGGAACAGATCCGTCAGGTGCTCGAGGCCTGCCCCCGAAGCTACGTGTTGGGCTGTTCAACCGCCGGGGAAATTCACGGGTGCGAAATTTCGGATGAGAGCTTGGTCGTGGCGGCCGTCCGGTTTGATCACACCACACTCCGCACCGCCCAGGCGGCCGTGCAAGCCCCGACGGACTCCTACGCTGCGGGACGCACCATCGCCGAGCAACTTGCCCACCCCTCGCTTCGGGGTGTACTCGTGCTTTCCGACGGACTGAATGTCAATGGCAGCGAGCTCGTGAAAGGCCTCAACGATACGCTAGGCGGAGCGGTCGTGGTCACCGGTGGGCTGGCCGGAGACGGCACCAGCTTCAAGCGAACCTGGGTGATCAAGGACCGGGCTCCGATCAGCGGCTACGTGACCGCGATCGGCCTCTATGGTGACCACGTCAAGCTTGGGCATGGCTCCAAGGGCGGATGGGATAAATTCGGACCGGAACGGCGCGTCACCAAATCCATGGGGAATGTGTTGTATGAGCTGGATGGGCGCCCGGCGTTGCAGCTGTATAAAGAATACCTGGGCGATCGTGCGGCCGGCCTCCCGGCGACGGGGCTCCTCTTCCCTCTCGCCATCAGAACCTCCACCGCCGACGGAAAAGTCTTGGTGCGGACCATTTTGGCTGTCGATGAAGCGAAACAGTCCATGACCTTCGCGGGTGACATGCCGGAGGGCGTGCTCGCGCAATTGATGCGCGCAAATTTTGACCGGTTGGTTCAGGGTGCTTCAGAGGCAGCGACCCTTGCCGTCCACAACCAGAACGACGCGGCCACCGCCTCCCCGACCCTCTCCATCGCCATCAGCTGTGTGGGACGACGGTTAGTCCTTGGAGAGCGGACAGAGGAAGAAATCGAAGCCACGTTGGATATTCTCCCGAAAGGCAGCAGCCAGGTCGGATTCTACTCCTACGGCGAAATATCGCCCTATGCGAGCGGATCCTGTGATCTCCACAATCAAACCATGACGTTGACCACCATTTCTGAAAACTAGCGTCGATGCATCCGCTGCTGAAACGACAACTGAAGCGACTGGGGCTGGATGACGCCTCGGTCCCTCCCTCTCTCGAGACGTGGCAACAGCTGATCGAGCGGGTGAGTCAGAGCTATCTGGAGTCCGACCAAGGACGGGAACTCCTGGAACGCTCTATCGCGCTCTCCGCGACGGAAATGCAGGAGTTGAACGAGCAGCTTCGCCGCACCTCCGAGAGCCAGTTGACCGAGGAACGGGACAAACTGCAGACGGTGCTGCGTTCCATGGGCGACGGGTTGTGCGTCGTGGACAGCAACTGGGCCATCGTCTTACTCAATCCCGAAGGGGCACGCCTGTGGGGCCTCTCTGAACACGAGGTGGTCGGTCGACGGCTTCACGACATCATTTCCTTGTCCTCTGCCGCGAACGCCAAGGAAACCCTTGTCCCTCACCTTCACCTGAACACGCCGACACAGGAACACTCGTTCCGGACCGACGACGGCGTGCTCACCTCGATCACCGGCCGATCGTTTCCCGTGTCCTGCGTCCTGGCCCCCATCGATCGGGACAATCGCTCCGCCGGCGCCGTCTTGGTCTTCCGCGATATCACTGAGCGCAAACATATTGAGGACCGCCGCCGCGAAACCGAACACCTCTTGCGCCAACAACAAACCGCGCTGCTCGAGCTGACCAGGAACAGCGTCATTCAAAGCGGCGTGCTCGAGCCGGCCTTGCGCGAGATTGCACGCGTCGCGGCCTCGACCATGAACGTGTCCCGGTGCAGCATCTGGCTCTTGCAGGAGGACCATGACGCGCTAGCGTGCAAAGCGCTCTATGACTTGCAGGCGGACACCTATTCTTCAGGCATGCAACTCCATGCGAAGGACTATCCGAGCTATTTCCGCGAGGTGCTTTCCGAGCGCGTCATTGACGCTGCCGACGCCCAACAGGACCGCCGAACCGCCGAGTTCAGTTCAACCTATCTCGCGCCGTTGGGAATCACCGCAATGCTCGACATCCCGATCCGGTTCAAAGGCAAACTGGTTGGGGTGCTCTGCCACGAACATACAGGCTCCTTGCGGCCCTGGATGCTGGAAGAACAGCAGTTTGGCCATGCGATCGCCTCACAGGTCTCGCTGGCGCTCGAAGCGGTCGAACGCCTCCATGCCGAAGGCGCGTTGCGCAAGAGCGAAGGGCGAACCAGACTGATCATCGATACCGCCTTGAGCGCAGTGATCAGCATGGATGACAAAGGCATCATTATCGGCTGGAACACCAAAGCTGAACAGACCTTCGGATGGACACGCCAGGAGGCCATCGGCCGCTCCATGACGGATACCATTATTCCCGAGACCTTCCGTGAGGCTCACCAACGCGGACTCGACCATTTCCTCAAGACTGGCGAAGGCCCCATACTGAACAAGCGGATCGAGGTCACCGCGCTCCGCCGCGACGGTACGGAGTTTCCCATCGAACTCTCTCTCACCCCGCTCCGACTGGAGAATGCGTATAGCTTTACGGCTTTCGTGGTGGATATCTCGGAACGCAAACAGGCGGAGGAGGCGTTGCGCACCAGCGAAGCCCGGCTGATGATGACCGTGCAGGGCTCGCAGATTGGAATTTGGGACTGGAACCTCACCACCGGCACCATCTTTTTTTCCACGCAATGGAAACATCAACTCGGGCACGACGACAGCACGCTCCCCAACGCATTCGACGAATGGCGCATGCGTATTCACCCGGAAGACCAGCCGTTGGTGCATAAGACGATTCAATCCTGCCTCGACGGCGAACGATTGCATTTCGAGATCGAGCACCGCCTGCGCCATCGGGACGGCGACTACCGGTGGATCCTCTCCCGTGGCAGCATTATCCGGGACATGTATGGCGTGGCCGCCCGAATGGTCGGCATCCACATCGACACGACTGAACGAAAGCGCAGCGAGCAAGAACTGCGCGCGGCCAAGGAAGCGGCCGAAGCCGCGAGCAAGGCCAAGAGCGAATTCCTGGCCAACATGAGCCATGAAATCCGCACCCCCATGAACGGCGTACTCGGAACGACCGAGCTTCTCCTCAATAGCGCCCTCACGGACAAACAACGTCACTTGGCGTCCACGGTGCACCGCTCGGGACGCACGTTGCTGGCGATCATCAATGACATTCTGGACTTTTCAAAAATCGAGGCGGGCAAGCTCGACCTGGAATGTGTGGGCTTTGACCTCGTGCAGGTGCTGGATGAGTCTCTCGAGTTGTTCATGGAGACCGCCCGCCGCAAGAAGCTGCAGCTCACCCAGCACATTGAAGACACGGTGCCACGTTACTTGAAGGGCGACCCGGTGCGGTTTCGCCAGATCCTGATGAATCTCCTGAGCAATGCGCTCAAATTCACGGAGACGGGCGGTATCACCCTGACCGCCACCTTCTTGAGTGGGACGACCACCCACGCACAGTTGCGATTTGCCGTGACCGATACCGGAATCGGCATCCCCCCTGCGGCAAAATCGCGCATTTTCGACGCCTTTTCCCAGGCAGACGGGTCTACCACCAGACGGTACGGCGGGACCGGGCTTGGCCTCTCTATCGCCAAGCAGTTGGTCGGCCTCATGGGTGGGACCATGAGCCTGGAAAGTGAGCCAGGGCATGGCTCCACATTCGCGTTTACCGCTGAATTCGAGCTGCAACCGCTGGGCAGCGGATCGGCCACAGCACTCACGCCATATTCGCCCCTTCCCGCCCCATATCTCGTGACCGATCCTGTCGGTGGTTCGGCTCAGGTGCACGCGTTGGCCGCCGGCGTGGCCGTCAGTGGCGACGCACCGTCAGCCGGACACATTCTCTTGGCCGAAGACAGCCCCGTCAACCGGGAAGTGGCGGTCGGGATGCTCGAACAATTGGGCTACCAGGTCGAGATTGCAGAAAACGGCCGACAAGCGCTTCTGGCAACGGCGAGGCATAACTTTGATCTCGTGCTGATGGATTGCCAGATGCCTGAAATGGATGGACTCACCGCAACCGCAGAAATTCGCAGACGTGAAACTGAATTGGGACAGGGCACCCTGCTCATCATTGCACTGACAGCGAATGCGATGCAGGGCGATCGCGAACAGTGCCTCGCCGCCGGCATGAATGATTACCTGACCAAGCCGTATACCCAAATGCAGTTGCGTGAGATGCTCCAGAAATGGCTGCCCAAGAAGCCGCCAGCTGGTTCCACGCCCGCTTCCAACAACGGAGCCACCGCGGTTCCACCTGCCGACCTGCAGGTTGCACAACCCCCCTCGGCGCCAGCCTCCGCCAGCTCGTCCCTGGCAATCGACCTCAAAGCCCTGGAGGCTATTCGGGCATTACAGCGTCCCAACAGGCCGAACGTGTTGGCGTCCGTGCTTCGGAAGTACCTGGACAATTCGAGAGACAGCGTCGATGCGCTCCGGGATGCCCTCCGGGCCAACGACCCGGCAGGGATTCAAGCGATTGCCCATCGGCTCAAGTCAAGCAGTGCCCAACTGGGTGCTCTGGCCCTCGCCGCCCGCTGCAAGGAACTCGAACTGATGGGGGCCAATAAGAACCTGATCGATGCCGATCGAATTCTTGCAGAACTGCAATCGGAGTATGCCACCGCCTGTACCGTATTTCGAACCGAGATCGCCAAGGAGAAACACCCATGAATCCCCTCTTATCTGGCCGCCCGCCCTATGCGTTGGTCACGGATGACGACATCATCATCCGAATGTTTGCCCGCGAAGCCTTAGAGCAAGTGGGATGGGAGGTTGACGAAGCGGAGAACGGGCGTGAAGCCTGTGTGGCATTTGAAAAGCGCCCACCGGATGTAGTGCTGCTCGACGTGATGATGCCGGAAATGGATGGGTTTGAAACCTGTGCCGCGTTGCGCCGTTTACCGGGCGGCGAGCATACACCTATTCTGATCATGACGGGACTGGACGACTTTGAGTCCATCACCAAAGCCTATGATGCCGGTGCGACAGATTTTATCGTCAAGCCACTGAATGCCATGCTTCTGACTCACCGTATCCGCTACATGGTTCGCGCGAACCAGGTCCTCCAAGAACTCCGAACCAGCCAGGCCACGCTGACTCAGGCCCGAGACGCCGCCATCGAAGGCACCAGACTCAAATCCGAATTCCTCGCCACCATGAGTCACGAAATCCGCACGCCCATGAATGGCGTGCTGGGGATGACCGATTGGCTGTTGGAGACGGACCTGACGCCTGAGCAACTCGATTGTGCCCAAACGATACGGTCTTCGGGAGATGCCTTGATGGTGATCATCAATGACATTTTGGATTTCTCGAAAATCGAATCCGGAAAACTCTCGCTCGAGTTGTTGGACTTCGAGCTTCCGACGTTTATCGAGCGCGTCATGGCATTGTTTGCAGAACGGGCCCAACGCAAAGGGCTCATCCTCAGCTCACGCATTGCTGACGACATCCCAGCCTTGCTGTGCGGAGATCCAAACCGACTGCAGCAAGTCCTCAGCAACCTGCTGGCGAACGCCATTAAATTCAGCGAGCGCGGCACGGTCTCCCTGCTTGTCGAACTCGACCAGCAGCCTCCCGAGCAACGCCTCGAGTTTCCTGCCACCAGGTACAACGAGTCGTCGGCGAGCCAGGCCTCAGTCACCCATGTACGATTTTCTGTCGTCGACAATGGCATTGGCATCTCGCCCAACGCGTTCAGCAAGTTGTTTCAGCCATTCGTGCAAGCGGACGGCTCCACCACGAGGAAATATGGAGGGACCGGTTTGGGATTGGCAATTTGCAAGCAGCTTGTCGAGTTGATGGGAGGACACATCGGAGCGGAGAGCGAGCCCGGCATTGGGTCGGCGTTTCGTTTTACCGTGCCGCTCCAACTTCCCCAGGCCACCATTGAGGGGAAACAACAGGCGGCTTAATCAGGCCGTCTGTGAATGCATCCTGTTACTCTGCTGTTTTTCCTACACTGAATCCCAGTCAGATGGGTGTATCCGGCCGGATACATCTCGCCGTATTTCTTGATACAACCAATCGATATCATCCAGCCAGCATCACACATCTCATTGATATATAAATGTATTTATGGTGGCGCAAACATTGCTTTACTTCGTCGCGCGCTCATAGTATACAAAGCACGTCGAAAGGGTCGTTCACTGTGACGTTCTTCTGCCCCGTTAAGAGAATAACCCCTCACCCTGCCGGAACTGTAGGCTAATCCCTACATACAAGGAACACACCGTTGCACTGCCTCACATTCGATATCGAAGAACATTTCCAAGTCTCACGATTTGATTCCCCCATTCGCCGTCGACACTGGGGAGCATTCGAAAGTCGAGTCACCTCCAACACCTGCAAGGTCTTGGACCTGCTCGCCAGACATCAAACGAGAGCGACCTTTTTCGTCTTAGGCTGGGTAGCGGAGCGGCACCCCGGACTCATAAAACAAATTGCAGAGTGCGGTCACGAAATTGCGTCCCACGGCTATGGCCACGAGTTGGTCACCGCTCAAACACCAGAACTATTTCGAGCCGACGTCAGAAAATCCAAACAAATCCTGGAAGACCTCACGGGAGCGGCCATTCAAGGCTACCGTGCACCGGGATTCACGATTACTCGTGAAACGCCCTGGGCGCTTCCGATCCTTGCTGAAGAGGGATACAGCTACGACTCCAGCCTTGTTCCCATCCGACACGAACACTGCGGGATCCCTGGCTCAGACCCTTGGCATCATTTAAAGCAGACTGCATCCGGCCCAATTTGGGAAGTTCCTCCTTCCACGGTCAATCTTGGAGGCGTGCGAATTCCCATAGCAGGCGGCAGCTATTTTCGACTGCTTCCGTTTGCGGCCCTCTGTGGATTGATGCGAGGGATTGAGCGCAAAGGCCGTCCACTGGTGATGTATTTCCACCCTTGGGAACTTGACCCTCAGCAGCCGCGAATGGAAGGGCCATTTTTTTCCCAACTGGCTCATTACTTGAACCTGGATAAGATGGAGCCTCGGATTGCCACGTTACTCAGGACGTTCCGCTTCGGGTCCATCTCCCAGCAGATTGATCTTTCCCCGATTCTGCCCCTCGAGCCAGCAGCCTTTCCCGCCATCCCTCCGGCCGAAATTGCTCAAGACGTGGCCTGAGCCGATCATCTCGAGAGCCTCTATTTTTCGATCATGGGACGACACCGATCTGTCGCGGCGACGGACTGGGGATTGCAGTGTCGAAACAGTTTCAGTACGGTAGGACGACCACGCGACTCGACTGTCGCATGGGGTGGGGGTCACTCAGAATGGAACAGGTGCGGAACACTCTTCGACGATATCTCTTCATCATGGCCGGCTGGCTTGCCCTCCCAGCAGCGTTTCTCCTCGTACCAACGCCAGGACTGAGCCAAACGCTAGAAGACACCGTGCAGTTCATCAGCGACATGGCCAACACCCACGGGTTTGTGCGCAGCCTGAGCTGTCGAAATCCCAAGGCAGGAAAGCCAACCAAGATTACCGAGATCTACAGTGTGATTCCCACAGGCACCAGACTTGGCACCGTCGAGCTCAACCATGGGCATGATGAGGTCAATACCGGCTTCACCCATTTTGACCTACACGATATTGAGACGATCGAGTATCAGGGGCAGGACACGCGGGACAACAACTTGGTGCTGTATGGCGTCCGCCTCACTTGCACCAGTACCGGTCCCTGCATCCTGAAAACCAGTTTCTGCACCGGCGCGGTGGCTTCACTTGAGGCGCAATTTGCGGAGGATACGTTGCTGTTTCGTTCAGCATCCCATGCAGAACGGATGGCCAAGGCGCTTACGCACCTGCTCGGCCTGGTACGCGCACAAAAGCACACTCAACCATTCTAGAATGACGATCCACGAGGTCGAGCCGATTGTTCCCCGAACCCTCGGCCCGACCGTGAATCATCCCGCTTCACTCCAGAATCGTCACCGTCATTTCAACCCGATCGACCGGATTGTCACAAGGCCCCTTATCGGCGGGACTCGGCGGGCCGGCCTGACACATGACCCTGGGCAGGGCCACAATTTTGTCCGCGACCCCAATCCCTTTGACGACCTCCCCGAAGATCGTATATTTCCGATCTAAGAATCGCGAATCCTCCACCACGATAAAGAACTGAGACCCGGCACTATCCGGATCCTGCGCGCGCGCCATCGACACCACGCCTCGCTTATGCGGGAGGTCACTGAACTCGGCCTTGACGTTATGCCCAGGTCCCCCCTGGCCATACGCTCCCTTCTTCAGGGAATCTTTGGTATTGGGATCTCCCCCCTGGATCATGAATCCCGGAATCACACGATGAAAAATCGTGCCGTTGTAAAACCCCGTCTTGGCCAACTTGATGAAGTTCTCGACATGCTTGGGCGCCACATCGGGCAGAAACTTAATCTCGATATCTCCGAATTTCGTCTTAATCACCGCACGCGCATTCCCCGCATTCGTCACCTCGCCGCCAGGAGCGGGAGCTGGGTCGGCGGCCATCGTGATCCCCGCCGCACCAACGGCCATCATCACACCCATTATCCCCACAAAGCCCAACCGCCTGTACCATCGTCCCTGTGTCATCATGCCTCCTTCTGTCAAACTGCCACCGAAAGCACTAGACGCTTAACTGAGCCAGCGCTTCCTTTGCAGCCATCTGTTCCGCTTCTTTCTTACTGCGCCCGCACCCGATTCCTCGCATCACGCCAAGAATCGTCAACTCGACTTCAAACACCTTTTCGTGATCCGGCCCAGATTCCCGTACCGTCGCATATTGGGGCAAGCTATCGAAGCGCTTCTGACACAACTCCTGCAACTGGGTCTTGTAATCTTCCATCCCCGGACGGGCCTGCTCCGCGCGGGCTGCTAGCAATTCGTCTTCCAGTACCCGCAGGGTGAAAGCCCGGCTGGCTTCTAGCCCACCGTCGAGATAGACGGCCGCAATTAACGCCTCGAGCGCGTCGGCCAGCAACGAATGCTTCTCGCGCCCCTTCGACAGCTCCTCGCCTTTTCCCAATCGCAACAGCCGTCCAAGCTTCATGCGTCTCGCAGCCTTAGCCAGTGAGGCCTCGCTGACGAGATGTGCTTTCAATTTGGAAAGCCCGCCTTCGTTACTGCCCGGGAATTCCGCCGCGAGATATTCGCTCATGACCAGCGACAAGACCGCATCACCGAGAAACTCAAGACGTTCGTTCTGGGTGCGCTCTTTCGTGCGCCGCTCGTTGGAGTAGGACTTGTGGGTGAGCGCTTCTTCCAGGAGACGAGTCTGATGGAAACGATAGCCCAACAGGCGCTGGACCGCCTCAATTGAGGTTGCGGGCGTCATACCACCTGACTCACATCCTGGAAGGACTACTGGTCACACCTGCGGAAGATCAGGCAGGCGTTGACCCCGCCGAACCCGAACGAATTCGAAAGGGCCATCTGGATCTTGGCTGGACGGGCCTGATTAGGCACGTAATCAAGATCACAAGCGGGATCGGGATGATCAAGGTTGATGGTAGGAGGCAGGATGCCATGATGTAAGGCAAGGATGCTGAACACGGCCTCAATCCCACCGGCCGCACCAAGCAAGTGCCCGGTCATGGACTTCGTCGAACTAACGGGGATACGGTAGGCCTGCTCTCCGAACACGTGCTTGATGGCCTTGGTTTCAATGGCGTCCGCCATCGTGGAAGTGCCATGCGCGTTGATGTATCCGATGTCCGTCTTCGCGACGCCGGCATTCTTGAGCGCCATTTCCATACAGCGCACAGCGCCTTCCCCTTCTTCGGGCGGCGCGGTGATATGGTAGGCATCGCTATTCATCGCGTAGCCGATCAGCTCGGCATAGATGCGCGCTCCGCGAGCACGGGCATGCTCCAATTCCTCAAGGACGACCACTCCGGCCCCTTCGCCCAAGACAAATCCGTCACGGTCCTTGTCGAAAGGCCGACTGGCTTTGGTGGGTTCGCTATTTCTGAAGGAGAGCGCCTTGGCCGACGCAAACCCCGCAACTCCCAGTGGAGTAATCGCGGCCTCCGCACCACCGGCAATCATGACATCGGCGTCGTCTCGTTGAATGAGGCGATAGGCATCACCGATGCAGTGATTGCCTGTCGCACAGGCCGTGACCGCGCAGGAGTTCGGTCCCTTGGCTCCAACTCGGATCGCTACCTGCCCCGACGCCAGGTTGATGATCGTCATCGGAATGAAGAACGGTGAGACCCGGCCAGGCCCCTTTTCTCTCAGCACATCATGATAGTGTTCGATCGATCCGAGCCCGCCGATCCCTGATCCGATATACACCCCGACTCTCGTCGCCTCTTCGGGCGACACCTTGAGATTCGCATCGTCCACTGCAAGCTGGCTGGCACCAACCGCGTAATGGATGAAGGTGTCCATCTTCTTGATTTCTTTTTTCTCGATGAACTGGGCTGGATCGAAGTCTTTGACCTCGCCGGCGATTTGGGCATCGTACCCGGTCGGATCGAATCGGGTGATTCGGCCGATACCCGACTCTCCGGCACACAAGGCCTTCCAAGTCTTGTCTACTCCGGTGCCCAAGGGGGTCACCAGTCCGAGACCGGTTATTACGACACGTCTGACGGGTCGATCCTGCATAGATGGCGTCCGCTACGCTTTCTCTTTAATGTAATCCATCGCTTTGCCGACCGTGAGGATCTTTTCCGCATCCTCATCGGGGATTTCGATTTCAAACTCTTCCTCAAGCGCCATCACCAGCTCAACCGTGTCGAGCGAGTCCGCGCCCAAATCTTCGACGAAGTGTGCTTCGGGCGTCACCTCTTCTTCTTCAACCCCCAACTGTTCGGCAATAATCTTCTTCACCCGTTCATCTACTGTTGCCATGGACTTGCCCACCTCCTTCCCCAATCGTACTTGTCGCCACATTCTCCACCGGGACAACCCGAACCGATTGAGATCGATCCGGCTGCCCGACCCAACTACCTTATACCATGAGCATGCCGCCGTTCACGTGCAACACCTGCCCCGTGATGTACGACGCAGCATCAGACACCAGAAACCGCACGGCCGCAGCAATGTCCGAGGGAAGCCCCAGACGTCCCAATGGAATCTGCTTCTGCAAGGCGTCCTTGACCTCAGCCGGCAAGCCCTGCGTCATCGCCGTATCGATAAACCCCGGCGCCACCGCATTCACCGTAACGGCCCGGCTGGCATATTCGCGCGCCGCGGTTTTCGTAAAACCAATGACCGCTGCCTTGGACGCCGAATAGTTCGCCTGCCCCACATTCCCCATCGCCCCCACAATCGACGCGATGTTGACGATGCGGCCAAAGCGCTGCTTCGTCATCGGAAGCAACACGGCCTTCGTGCAGTGAAAGGTACCGTTCAAATTCACTTGCAAGACGAGATTCCAGTCCTCTTCCTTCATCCGCAGCAACAACCCGTCACGCGTGATGCCGGCGTTGTTCACCAGGATATCGATCCGTCCCCATTCTTTGATCACTTGATCCGCCATGGCTTTGGCATCGTTCCAATCAGCCACGTTGACTTTCACGCTCAGTGCTCGCCGGCCCATTTTTTGAATTGCGTCGACGGCCTCCTGCGAGCGTGCGGGATCGAGATCCGCCACCACAATGTCGGCACCATCCTCCGCTAAGCCTTCCGCAATGGCGCGTCCGATTCCCTGAGCCCCACCGGTAACAATCGCAACTTTTCCCTGTAATGACATCAGCCTCTTCTCCGCAGTCTCTGCCGTACGATCCTTACCCCTTCACACCCAACGTGGCCAGCGCGGCATCCAGCGATTTCGGGTCATGGACATTCGCCGTCACGGCGCCCGGAAGAATCCGCTTCACCAACCCCGTCAGGACGGTCCCCGGTCCAATCTCTACAAATGTGGTGACCCCCAATTGAACCATTTTCTGTACTGACTCCTCCCATCGAACTGACGACGGAAGTTGCCGGACGAGGGAAGCCCGAATGTCCTCAGCTCGTTGAAGCGCTACCGCCTCAGCGTTATTCACCAGCGGCACCTGCAGATCATGCCAGGCGACCCCACTAAACTCCGCTGCGAGGCGGTCTGCCGCACCCTGCATCAAAGGCGTATGCACCGGCACACTCACCGGAAGCGGAATCGCTTTTTTGCACCCGCGGCTCTTAGCGATTTCAATGGCCCTTTCGACCGCAGCCTTCTCGCCGGCAATGACAACTTGTCCAGGAGAGTTAAAATTCGCGGCGGCGACCACCCCCACCGAGGCAGCTTCCTGACACGCGGCCCTCACTGCCTCCCCGGATAGCCCCAACAGAGCGGCTACCAAGCCCGTTCCCGGTGGCACGGCCTCGGACATATAGCGGCCCCGCTTCTGCACCAAGGCAACTGCATCACGGAAGGACACTCCGCCCGCAGCGTACAAGGCCGAATACTCGCCCAAACTATGCCCTGCGACGGCCACCGGCTTCACGCCTGCCGGCTCCAGGGCTTTCAGCGCAGCTGCGCTGCTGACCAACAGCGCCGGTTGGGTATGTTCCGTCAGGTTCAGCCGTTCAGCCGGCCCCTCGAAACAGAGTTGTGCAATATCATAGCCCAGGATGGAGGAGGCGTCGTCGTACAGGGCCTTCACTGTCGGGAACGCGTCATACAATCCGCGGCCCATGCCCACCGACTGCGACCCCTGCCCGGGAAACAAGAATCCAATTCCTGAAGCTGTCATAGCCGCGTAAGGTATCGTAGAAACCATGCTCAATGTCAACGGGAAAAAGCTGACCGATCGAGACAGGCGACACCCGCCGTATCAGTCTGTTCCGCCTGCCCAGTTATCTCTACCAGCGTAGCAACGTTGACGCCCAGGTGAGCCCCGCGCCGAATGCCCCGAACATCACCAACTGCCCATCCTTGACCCGTCCATCACGTACCGCTTCGTCCAGGGCAATGGGGATGGAGGCGGCGGACGTGTTGCCGTACCGATCCATGTTCAACACCACCTTTTCCAGTGGCAAGCCAAGGCGGCCCGTCACGGCCTTGATAATGCGCAGGTTGGCTTGGTGGGGAATGTACAGGTCCAGGTCGTCTACCGAGAGATGGTGTGCCGCAAGGGTCTCTCGCGCCACCTCTTCAAGCGTTCGCACAGCCACCTTGAAGGTTTCATTGCCCTTCATTTTGATGTACTGCGCCCGGTCGTTCATCATGGGTTCAGAAGGTGGAATCCGTGTCCCGCCGCCCGGCACCACGATCAAGTCAGAGAGGCTCCCATCTGAATGCAAATGCGTGGAGAGGATCCCTCGATCACCATCGGACGCACTGACGACCGCCGCTCCGGCGCCATCCCCAAACAGAATGCAGGTATTTCGATCGGTCCAATCGGTGATCGTGGACATGACCTCCGATCCCACAACCAGGACATGGCGCATCCCCGTCCGAACATACGCATCGGCCACACCCAGCGCGTACACGAACCCGCAACAGGCCGCAGACAGATCGCATGCAGCCGCCCGCGTCGCACCCAACCGATGTTGGAGCAGGCAAGCCGTCGAGGGCAAGGGCATATCCCCCGTGCAGGTCGCCAGAAGAATCATATCCAGTTCGCCGGCCGAGACACCCGCAGCCTTCAAGGCACGCTCTGCGGCAATCAGTCCCAGATCGGAGCAGGCTTGCCCTTTCGCCGCAATCCGCCGCTCACGAATTCCGGTGCGCTCGCGAATCCACTCATCGGAGGTTGCAACCAATGTCTCCAATTCGGCATTGGTCATCACCCGTTCAGGAGCATAGGAACCGGTTCCGGTAATTCGTGCGCGCCTCACGCCTGTTTTCCTTCCGGGCGTTCGTCCTGATGCCGCCGCAGACTCTCTTCAATGTCGCGCTGAATCAACTCGTCCAGCCGGGTCTCCGCCAGGCCTTTCGCACGGCGAATGGCATTCTTAATCGCTTTGGCCGACGAGCGGCCGTGGCAGATCATTGTCGTGCCGTTGACGCCTAACAAGGGGGCACCGCCGAACTCGGCATAATCGATCTTGCGCTTCAGATTCAGCAGCGGCTTCGCAATCAGCGGATACGCCAATCTCCCCAGCCAGGAACCCGAGAGCTCCTTCATCAGCAGCTTCTTGATGACGTCTGCCACACCTTCGGAAATCTTCAGGGCCACATTCCCGATGAATCCGTCGCACACCACCACATCCGCGCTTCCGCTGTAGACCTCCCGCCCCTCGATGTTGCCGATAAAGTTCAGCGGGCTGGTCTTCAACAACTTGAACGCTTCCTTGGTAACCTCGTTTCCCTTACTGTCTTCCTCTCCGATACTGAGCAGTCCGACCCGGGGGTTGGGTTTGGCATAGACGTGTTTGGCAAACTCGTTGCCCATCAACGCGAATTGTTCGAGATGCTGAGCCGTGCAATCGACGTTCGCCCCGACATCCAACATCACGGCACTGCCCGTCAACGTGGGGAGCATCGTGGCAATCGCCGGGCGCTCAACGCCTTTGATCAGCCCCAGTACGAAAAACGAGGCGACCATACTGGCACCCGTGTTGCCCGGACTCACCACGGCATCAGCATCCCCCGATTTGACCAACTCCGTGGCAATCCAGATGGACGAGTCCCGCTTTTTCCGCGCCACCGCAGCCGGTGACTCGTGCATCTCGACCACCTGCGGCGCATGGTGAATCGTGATCCGTTCGTCGTGACAGTTGAGCTTGCGGCAGGCGGCGGACAGCTCGTCTTCCTTGCCAACGAGGATGATGCCGACACCCAGCTCCTGCGCGGCTTGCATCGCGCCTTCAATGACCGGGGCCGGCCCGTGGTCTCCGCCCATCGCATCGACGGCAATCTTCATGTGCGGTTAGCGGTCCACGGATAGAGAAGTGAAGAGTCGTGTAGAGACGCCCTGCCGGCCAGGACCTGAACGGGCCTCACGCATGGCATGACGTCGGATCGTGATCACGGCGAACGATTGTACCCGAATCACGTCAGGAACATAAGACTGACTTAGGATTCCTCGACGACGATGACGGCCTTGCCCTTGTACGTACCGCAGTTCATGCACGTATGATGCGGCAGCTTCAATTCGTGACACTGCGGGCAAAGCGAAAATCCTGGGGGCACCAGCCGCATCTTGGCCGTTCTCCGCATATCCCGCCGGGATCGTGAATGTTTGTGTTTTGGATTTGGCATGACGACTCCTTCAACGGGCACATGACCCGGTTAGCAAACTACGCATTCCCATTCTTGGGTTGGCGCCCCTGCACTACGCGAAACGGGCTGGGCACCTGGTCAGGCGGACAGCCACAACGGCTCTCGTTGAGATTCTGTCCACACTGGGAACAGAGCCCCAGACACTCCTCGCGACACACCGGCTGCATCGGAGCGGCCAGGATCACCTGCTCGCGCAACATCGGAGCCAAATCGAGATGGTCTCCCTGAAACCAATACAATTCGTCTTCCTCGTCCGCTTCCTCAGTCGGCTCTACCGGTTGAGCGGCACGTCTTGCCCTCTTCCGGCCCTGCTCTGCCGGGGCCGGTTTAGCTGTCACGCCAGTCTGCGGAAGATACTCCGCATAGAGGCTGACATACAGGGGATCGGCATAGTCAACGAGGCAGCGGACGCACTGCCGAATTGCCGTGCCCTCCAACGTGCCGGTCACTGCGATCGGGCCATCCTGCTTCGCGAGTTCCAGATGAATTTCAAGTGGCCCCTCGAACTTGTCTTCCGACTCGTTCAGGCCCAACTGGTCCCCCGTCACCGTACAGGAGACGGACAGGCCTTCCGGGCCAATATCGACAATCGCTGGATTGAGCGTCTCCATAGGCACCGTCATACCTGCGCGCACTGCCGTTGAACGGGACGGAAGGCCGACCGCTCCACCGAGTGAGTCACAACGAATCAACACCAATCCCTTGCCTTATCGCTCTTCGGCGAAACTGACCAAGGCGATTTGGCGCGCGCGCTTCACCGCTACTGTCAACACGCGTTGGTGCTGCAGGCAATTACCGGAAATTCGGCGCGGGACGATCCGTCCCCGTTCGGTCAGAAAATTCCGCAACAGACCAATATCTTTGAAATCAATCGGGGCTTTGTCGACGCAAAACCGGCACGGCTTTCGGCGTTGAAAAAACCGACCGCCGCCCCCTCCGCTGTTTCCACGATCTCCTCGTTCCATGATCGCCTCCGTCTCCTAGAACTGTTCGTCTTCGTATGAAGGTGGTTCGTCGTGTAGGCCGCCGCTGTCTGCTCCGGCTCCGGCTTCGCCCCGCTTTGGCAAAAAGGTCACGCCTTGCGCCACGACTTCGTGCTTGCTTCGTTTCTGGCCGTCTTCTGTCTCCCATCGACGTTGCTGAAGACGCCCGTCGATGATCACCCCGTTCCCCTTACTCAGATATTGCCCGCAATGTTCGGCCTGTTTGCCAAACACGACGATGTCGATGAAGCACACTTCTTCCTTCAGCTCATCGCCTTGCTTGAAGCGTCGACTGGTCGCCAAGCCAAAGCTGGCGACCGGGGTCCCGCTGGGCGTATACCGCAGCTCAGGGTTCCGGGTCAGATTCCCGACCAGGATAACTTTATTGAACCCCGCCAACGGTGGCTCCTTGTGCGGCTGGTGCGGCCACCACGGGGGCACCTCTTGGCGGAGCAGGCTCCTGCTCCAGTTTTACGGTAAGAAACTTGATGATTGAATCTTCAAGCCGATACGCGCGCTCAAGCTCGGCAATCGTCGTACCGGGGCCCTGAAAATAAAAATAGACGTATGTGCCCTTGCGCTCACGCTTGATTTCATAGGCGAGCTTTTTGCGGCCCCAATTCTCGGCCCGCACAAGGTTGGCGCCGTTCTTCGTGACGGTGCCCTTCATCTTTTCAATCAAGGCAGACGTTTCTTCGTCGCTTAACGTCGGACGAATAATGAACAGGGACTCGTAGAGTTCCATGCAGATTCCTCCTGAACAATGGCCCCCATTCGCAGATGGGAGCGAGGTGTAGGCATGCCGGATCACCCGACATGAGCCGTGGAAATTAGCATAGGATTTTTTACCCTGTCAACCATCTCGCTCTTCCGCGAGGCATCCAGTCCGATCGTTCAACAGCCAAACCTACCAAAATGGACCCCTATCATGGTTCACCTTCCGGCACCATCCACCCCGTCACTGCTGAAAGGTACGGCGGATCGGGCATGAGTCCGACAACTTTTGAAGCCACGCGTCCTAGACGACGATGCACGCCGTATGTCACTGAAAATCCTGCCCCGGTGTCTTGTTCGCGACAGGCCTCCAGTGCGTCAATGATCGCCTGACGGTTGAGACGCCTGCCAGCCCGCTTAAGCGATTCGGCCAGCAACGAAACGGCACCTTGACCGATGCGCGCAAAGCCGATGCTCGATAACGATGGTTGCTCACTCAATGCCCGCAAATCTCTCACCTCGCGCTCCGTAGGTGGCTCAATCGGCGTCACGAGAAAGATCCGGGAGAGCAGACCGGGCGGAACGGCACGGGCCTGGGCCCCCACCATTCCGATGGCACTCAACACAATCGGCGACATTGCCCGGCGGCCGAGCTCCTGTGCTATTGCGAGAAGATCTTCTCCATCTCCCATAAACAACACGGCATCGACTCCCTGCTGCTCCAATTGCGCCACGAGAGCCAGCACCGCCAGACGGCCGGTCGAGTATTCGTAATTCACCGCGAGGTTCAAGCCATGATGCCGAACCTGCTGCAGGGCACCACGCAACGCCTCATTGTTGCTGTCCCCGTTCCTGTGCACGAGTGCCAGACGGGGATGTGATGTCCCCGTGAGAGGCATCGTCCTGGAGGCAAAAAAGTCCACCAGTGATCGAAATTGAAGATCAAACCCGGGCAAGGCATAGAAGAGGGAGCGGTCCGGTGGATCCGAAAGCTGAGGGGATTGCGTCAGAGGAAAAATCGAGGGGATCTGGTCCTGCTCCAAACGTTCACGGATGCGCGTCCCTCTCGCCGGCTCAAAGCTCCCCACGAGGGCAAATACCTGGTGAATCTCGATCAGGCGAGAGACTGCCTGTGTCGTCT